>PPYF01620747.1_pt1 | contig 41850 bp, 56 predicted proteins | sample 1559871 | NCBI WGS metagenome assembly PPYF01 (sample SAMN08240021, study PRJNA423297) | Human gut metagenome, whole genome shotgun sequencing project.
CCCACTACATCAGGGTAGACTTTCTGGAAGAAGTGGTGCTGGGCGAGATTCGGCGGCTGACCAAGTTTGCCAGCCTCTACGAGGACGACTTTCTGAAAGCTGTTATCGGGCACTCCCAGCAGGCGGACGAAGCCGACCGCAAGCTGAAAGAGAAAGAGTTGAAAGCTCTCCTTGCCCGTGATGAAGAACTGGACGGCCTCTTTGAGCGCATCTATGAGGACAACGTTTCCGGCAAAATCTCTGATGAACGCTTTTCCAGAATGTCCCGGAGATATGAGGACGAGCAAAAGGAGCTGACCGAGAAAATCAAACAGCTCCGCTCCGAAATCGAAAAGCAGAGCAGCCGCACCATGACAACGGATATGTTTATCAGTCTGGTTCGCAAGTACACCAGAGCAAAAAAGCTGACACCCCGGATGCTGAATGAACTGGTGGAAAAAATCGAAGTGTTCAATGCAGAAAAGGTCAACGGTGTATGGGAGCAGCGGCTCCGCATTCACTACAACTGCGTGGGCACCATCGAGATTCCAAGCGCACTTCCTTTGCCGACACCTGATGTGTCGGTGAATACAAGAAAAGGCGTAGTTGTGAACTACGCCCCCTGTGATGTCGCTATTTAGCAAATCACTACTCAACCACTACTTTGCTCTTTTTCTTCCAAATATTTATCGAGAAGCGCTGTGTACTTCAAATCCTCTTCCTCACGAAGCTGCTGATAGATTCTTCTCGTGGTCGTAATGTCGGCGTGTCCCATCAGTTTCTGCGCCACCTTATCCGGCACACCTGCATAGAAAAGATTTGACGCATAAAGGTGCCGGAACTGGTGCGCCGTGACCAGCGCCTTCCACTTGTAATAGACTCTGTACTCGTCCGGATGTCCCTTTTTCTTCGTTCGTTTTTCCTGCTTGACGCTCAACCCCAGCGGACGGCAGTACATCGCCCACCGCCATTCGTACTGCGACGAGGTCAAGGGATTCTTTGTTCCGGACATCACATAATCGTCTGGATTATGCCGAGCCGCCTCTTTTTCCAGCAGCGGACGCAGCCTCGCAAGGATCGGAATCGCTCTATAAGCTTTTTCCGTTTTCAGCTCTTCTTCGTATGGCTGGTTGCGTTCCCACGGCATCGCCTGTGAAGGGTATATCCTTCCCTTTTCAAAATCCACATCGCGCCACCGCAGGCCGTTGGCCTCACCGATCCGCATTCCCGTGTATTCAAATAGTGCCGCCCAGAAGCCGCAGCCTTCTGGGTGTGCCTCTATCAGCTCCTGTTGTTCTCTGGTCGGCTCCTTTCGCTCTGTTACTGGCATTTTCTTCGGAAGCGCTGCCGTCCTCACCGGGTTTCCTGTACCGTGCATATAGTTGCACCAGTAAGAAAACACACAGCTTATCACCGACCTTGCATTCAGGGCGGTTTTTTTGGCTTTTCCTTCTGCGCTCAGATGATCCAAATAGTCACGAACTCGCTGCGCATCGATGTCCTCCATCAGCTCATCGCCAAAGAATATTTTCGTCGGGTTCAGATGCTTACGGTAAGACGCCACGGTGCCGCGCTTGACCGGTTTGCTGGGCGATGTGATATAAGCCTCATACGCCTCCGCAGCCTCCTTGTAGGTCACTGCGCTGGCGCGAGGCTTCTTTTTATGCGTTTCTTCCCAGCTCTGCAAAGTATCGCGGTATTTGTTCTCTGCTTCCGTGAAGGTCGAGCCATAAAAGACCTTATACTTGCCATCCGGCATTTTTCGCTTACACTGACAGCATCCGTCCGAACGATTTCCCTTCCTTTTAACCGCCCTCATACCCTTTACGCCTCCAGAAGCCTACCTAGCGGGGCAAAAGTGTCCACTGTGGACACCTACCCTGCCAGAATCTCCGTAATGCACAGACCTGAAAACGAGATTTTGTCGTTTTTCACAATCTTGAGAAATTTCTTTCTCTGGTATTGATTTTAGCACATCTCAGTTGTAAAATCAAGCTAAAGTTTACAACAAAAGGAAGTGTCATTGTGACGGACGACGAATTTCTTGCCTGCCTGAAAGAGCACCCAGAACTGTGGGACACCCTAATGCGCATCCTTTTGGAACCGTCACAAAGTCAGGATGACCGCCCACCGGCATCCTGACGTTTTAACAGCAAGACCCCCGATGCATCAACTTACATCGGGGGTCTTGTCTTATTTGTCCTTTTTCTCGTTTCCTTCAAAACGCTCTTTCAGCAGTTCGTACATATTCAGCAGCGGCAGAGAGATTTTGCCGTTATTCAAAACCATCGTCGAGATGACTTCCATTTTTGCACGGGCGATGCCGTAGAGTATCGTTGAACCGTTGAACCAAAGCTTCCGGTTAAATTCCACATCAGGCATATCCTTTTCAACTGAAAATAGCCCCTGTATCACCATGTGGTATTTACAGCTGGCTTTCGGTTCTCCCTTCGTCGAATAGTCTCCATCAAGTATCAGCCTGACATAGGCAGCCTTTTCGTCCGGAGAGTTACTCGGAACTTGGTCGCTGACCAATACTTCCACCTCATGGTTCAGCACTGCGTTTTTTCCAGTGTCTATCACATTGTTGGTAATGGAGCACTCCGTAATAAAGCTTTCTTTATACTGAATATCTGCATTGTGCTGAGCTGCACCCATCAGGCAACACTCCCTTCGTAATTCGATTCAGAAACCGGTCTGCCCGCCACTTTGAAATTAGGTCTTGCGGAATCCGAAAACGACACAGCAGGAAATTCCACTTTACGCCCGGCGGGACGCTCTTCCACAGGCATCGTAGGCACTTCCGCTTCATTGAACGTCAGCGGACATCGCACCGACAGCCCAAGAGCATCCGCGATCTCAACCAGAGTGTCGATGGTATAGTTACACTCGCTGCTCTCCCAACGGGAGACCAGACTCTGTTTCACGCCCATTTTTTCAGCAAGGTCTTTTTGTGACATTCCCAGTTTTTTCCGGGCCTTCCGAATTTTTTGGCTAAGTTCAATATGAAGTGCAGTTTGAGCAATGTCAACCGTAGTCATATTCTGGGTCAATGCATCAATGAGATCTGATAATGTTGCTCTGTGAGACATTTTCATTCTCCTTCCATAAGTTCTTCCAGTCGCTTTTTTGCGACCGGTATATACTTTGAATATCCCGTGTTTTTATGTCCTGCACGTTCATAAAACGCACTCAAGATATAAACTTTCTCATCCAAATACGCAAACAAAACTCTTATATTTGAACCAGGAAACATAAAACGCATCGAACATAATGGATATTGTCCAACAAGATGCTCCATGGATGTATTTTCACCTATAATGCAGTCATCCCCATATTTTTGCAGCTTAGAAAGATTATCTGCAAGCTTTGTCATAAATGTTTTCTCTATTCCACCCTTCTTTAACAATTCTGCCAACTCAAACACAACCGCTGAGTGAATCACAAGCATTTCTGCATATTGCTGAAGAAGTCTCTTTAATAGTAATATGAACTCTTCCCTATTCAGAACAATCACACCCTTTACGACATCATATCACTTATATGTGATATTTGCAAGATGTTTCTCAAATTTCACATATCGAAATCTCTGTCTTTTATTACACCTCATCCTCTTCATCGTCCTCCTCTTCGCTTGCATCCGGATTCTCTGCCACATGGGAGATAGACAGGCTCTGCCGATACTGTTCGGCCAGGACGGTACGCTTGAAGTCTGCCGTGGGTGCAATTTCACCGACCAGTTTCTCAAGGTCGTCCAGCGAAACGCGGAAGAACTCCTTGCGCAGGTTGACCTTGTTCACTCGCTGGTCATTCAGGATGTGGTGCAGCTTCGTTTCGAGGCTTACAGCATCGTCAGAGAAGATCATCGAATGGACATCGAACGGGAACGGCACACTGGCGCTGCCCAGCTCATTCACGCGGTCCATCGGTTCCAGACGGCGGGTCATACCGATTTTGAACACGCCCTCACCGAACGAGCCAATATTACTGATAACATAAACATTGCCAGCCTTGCCGTTTTGCAGCTCAATGATTTTATCCTTCTGCTCTGCCACTGCGGCCAGTTGCTTTTGCAGTTCCTCGATACGAGCCTTCAACAGTGCTGTCTTTTCGTCGTCCACAGAATCAGCCATCTGTTGAGACAACTGGCTGATCTGGTCGTGGAACTTGCTTTCTTCCTTTTCGATCTGCTTCTGCTGGCGTTCCAGCTCGCGGCGTTCCTCTGCTTCCTGCCGCATCTGCTCACGAATGGCACGCTGTTCTTCCTTGGCGCGCTCCTTCTGAACATAATACTCATACTCTATTTTCACGGCCTCTTGGAAATAGTAGTCCAGTTCACCGATAAATTTCTTAACTGTCGGGGCAATGCTCTGATTGCCATCTGCCGCGATGACGTAGTACTTGTTGGTAATGGTCTTAATATCATTCAGCGCATCATCCAGCTTGCCAAAGCCAACATTGTTCAGCACATTCTGAAGCTCTGCGGACAGTGCAATGACCATCAGGCGGTAAATCGTAATGTTAGCTTTGGTCGTATAGCGGTCTTTATATTTTTCAAAGGTGGCTTGGATATTTTTCTCATTTTCTTTGTAACGCTTACGTAGATCCTTCATATCAAGGCATTGAAGCGTAAGTGTTACCGTGGGACTCATCAGTCCATCGGCCTCATTCAGAAGCTTTTCAAGGTCGCCGATCTCCTGATCATCTGTGCCAAAAGCTTCATTTGCGTGCTGGATTGCTTTGATGAGTTCTTTGCAACGGCGCACCTTCTGTTCCGCATTTGCTGCACTCTTGCGGCTCTTTTCCTCTTTTTCAGAAAGCTCCACAAGATTTTTCTTTCCAGCAAGTATCCTCTCTTCAATCTGGAGATTCTGAGTCGTAAGCTCTGCATTTTTCGCCTTAGCTTTTGCCACGCCGTCCGCATAGGCGTCTGCTGAAATGCGCTCAAATAAGGCTTTCTGATCGGACAGCTTAGCTGAGATCTCTTCCATCTGAGCCTTCAGCGCGGCCTGCTCCTGCTCCATCCGCATAGTCGATACGCAGTTATCACACAAGCCGTTCGTAAGCTTCAGAAAAAAGCCTTTTCTGCCACATCGAGTACATTTAGCCATTTTGATGTTCTCCCTTACTCTTCCTCAAATCAATTTTATCTTGCTGTCGAAATGCCGTTTACTTCTTCCCGCTCTCCAACACAGCCAGCGCCGCAGCCTTTGCCGCAGCTCTGGCTTCCGGAGATGCATTCTTGAACGCTTCTTCTACTTCCGGCCACTCATACCCAAGCCCGCCTTGCCCGGCGGGCTCTTTTTGTGTGTCCATCAGTTCATCGACCGTAATGCCAAAATAGTCGGCTATCTTTTTTCTATTTTTGACCTGAGGCAATGCCCCATTTTTCCAACTTGTCACAGCCGGACGCTTGAACCCAAGCTCTTCAACTACTGTAGTTGGAGCCTTTTCAATCTTCTCGCATTCTCTAACAAAGTTATCCCAGAACAAAATTTTCACCTTCTTTTTGTTGATATTGCCAAATAGCTAACTTTAGCTTACTTTTATCTTGCAAGTTAGTTAAAGTTAGATTATAATACATTTGTCCCAAGCAGCTGGTCACCTTCCCCTGCTTGGGGCGTCTCGGAATCAAACAGGCCTCCTATTAGCGGTGGAATGCTTGTAGACCCCTGCGTGATCTCCCATTTGACAAAAGTACCCTCTGCGAGGGTACACTCGGGCCTTGGCTGTGTCTGCTTGCAGCTTGGGCCGGACTCATTGCCAAGTAGAAAAAATGTAATTTGATAACCGCAATTTCATTTTACACTCTTTCTCTGTGCTTGGCAATGTTTTTGACCCCGATTTGAGAAACATTTTGCACAAGTGAGGTGAGGAAGAACGGTTACTACTCGTCGCAAACTTTTCACAGACACACTTCTCGGCAATCTGCTAGACGCACAAAAAAATATGGCATCCGCCGAAAAGGTAGATGCCAAAGGGCTGATTTTGCTGAGCCGCTTTATTTTACGCATTTTGAAGCAGCTGGGTGACGAAGCCATAGAGTTGGGAGCGGAAGCAGAGGACAAGCGGGGTTAATACCCAGTAAACGATTTGAAGCACTTTGATTGCCATTTTATCTCCGGAGATTCCCAAGAACTCGCACAACTTACTTGGAAGAAAAAACAACAACTGAATCCAGTACAAGGGAGAAAGGCATTCCAACATACTCATTCGGAAATATCCTTTTGCTTGAGTAAAGCTGTTCATCATGTGGCAAACCACATGATGCCGTTTATTCGCCATATTATCAAAAACATACACCCTTGTTGTCATGACCTTTCCGTACCCGACAGGCTCACAATACGGTACAATCGGCGTCGAAATTTTGGCTTGCTTAAATAATTTTCGAGCAGGCGCAGCATAGAGAGTGAAAACTTCTCCCCTGCCTGTCAAATATGCATTGTACTTTTTCTCATAGTAAACAGCTCGGGCATAACCTGATATGCAAAAAACAGTTCTATAAGCCAAGATTGTACAAAAAGCAATTAAAAACCACTTCATATTTCAATTTCCTCCTGTGTTTTCATTATACCGCAGGAGCAAGATACACACAAGGAGGCAAACCAGATGGATGATAAGAAAAAGCCCAGCCGGAAGCCCGACTGGACATTACATCAAATGCTGATTATTGTGCTTTGCCTGCAAGGTGCAGCAGCATTCTTCCAAATCGCCGCACTCATTCTGACACTGATAAGGCTCAACGCAACAGGGCTATAAGCGCAACGAAAAACGACGCCGCGCCAAAAACAGCGGATACAACAGCAACCACGATGGAAATAACGGTTACCCTGTGATTTTTTTGGATTTCAGCAGCTTGCTCTTTCTGGTTTGCTTCCATCATTTCCAGCATTTTACGAATATCTTCCGCCGAACCCATTTGCGCATTTTCAAGCTCTTCACTGCGCTTTTGCCGTTCTCTCACCACAGCTTCTGCTTCGCGCTGCTGTTTAGCCCACTCATCCACAACTTGGTTTAAGCGTCTGGCACTATTCACCCCTGAAAATCTATCCATGATCTCACTCCTTTCTGCTCTTATTCTACCGCAGAAGGAAGCCTGTCACAAGGAGGTGAACCGTATGGAGAACGATAAAAAGCCCAGCGAACCGTCGGAAGCGGAACGCTGGGCCGAGATGGAGAATGAGATTCGGAGACTCAAGCGGAGCAGGTCAATCTTCAATGTTTGCCTGCTCCTGCAAAGTATCACTGTCCTTCACAACGTCCTGAGGATCAACCGGATCAGCGATGCACTGATCGTCATTTTCGACACACTCGGAACCCTCACTGACACCAGCCGCACTACCTTGCAGATTCTGGAAGCATTCAAGAATTTCTTGATTTAGCCGGAAAGAGGTTTCGCATGGATATTTACGATATTGCGCTGATTCTCACATCAGTATCCGTACTTCTCAATATCATAACCTGGATTATCCGCAACTATTGAAAACGTCTTTTTCTTCTGCGTCGCCTGCACAATAATTTTCCACGTTCCTGCTAACTGGAATCTCTTTTCCATCTCAGGCGGAAGATATACCGCAAAATATCCACCCAGTGCGCCGTTCCCTTCTATACGAACTGGGAGCGACTGTGATTTAATCTCCCCTATCTGGAAGGTTTTTCCGTTCTCGGTGCGAGTCATCCTGTACACCTGTTGCTCTGGAAAGAGAAATTCGTATTTTTTATCATCGACCACTATAAACATCCTCACGATTGTCAGTGGTACAGATGATTGGTTTATAAAATTCAGCCGGAACACCAATTCAGCATGTTTTTCACTTCTTGATAAGTGGCAGTAGTGGCTCACATAACCAACGCTAAACGAGCACCGTTTATCCCATATAGCCCTAAAAAAGTTGTAGAGCGACATTACAAAGCCAGCGATTGCTATTACCAATGTGATATTTTCGCGCTGACATAGCCATTTCGCCATTGTGTTCAATTCTTTAGCAATTTCCATTTTATCGTCTCCTTTCTGCTCTTATTCTACCGCAGAAGGAAGCCTGCCACAAGGAGGTAAAAGCTTTGAAATCCACATCCTGGTCTCCCGAATGGAAAGCGGAGGCCGTAAAACAGAAGACCCTCCGCGGCTGGAATTACAGCCAGCTTGCCAAGGCGGCAGGGCTTGGCGTCGGTCAGGTACAGAAGTACATGACCGGCAAATACCACAACGACAATCCCAGAGAGCCGATCGAGCGGGCGCTGGGGATGAGGTGACAGCTATGACGAGAAGCTCTATTTTCTCCTGCTTTATGTCATTTGTCGCAGGCGGGTGCATGGTGGCGCTGGTCATGTTCTGCGCCCGGCATCCCACCCGCGAGATGCTTCTGGGCTGGGCTGCATACCTGCTGCTGGCCTTTGCTCTTGCTTATAAGTTAGGAGGTGCGCTCATCTTATGAACGGCATAATGTTTATTTTCTCCGACCTCTTGCAACTCACCGGCTGCGACCCGTGGCAGGCCCAGTGCATCGAGACGCTGACGCTGCTCTTCGTCTTCGCGCCCATCGTGGCGGGCCTGCCTCTGGCACTGGTGGAGTGGGACAAGTTCAAACGGGCCGACAACGCCCGGATCCGCGCTGCAAAGCGCCGGCGGATAGAAAGGACGGCACACTGATGAGCACACCCGCAAAAGAACATCACTGCGCCCTCTGCGGCTCGGCCAACGTAGCTCGGGGCCGCAAATACTGCCCGGAATGCCTGAGCGCCGTGCGCAAGACACAGGCCGAGGAGCACAACAAGAAGCTCAAGGCTCAGTATGAGGAAAAGAAAAAGCAGGCCCTGCCGCAAGGCAACAGCCTCCACGATGTCTGTACCCGAGCAGATGCTGCAGGACGCAGCTACGGCCAGCAGGCAGAGTTTGAACGCCGTCAGAAGGAGTTGTGGTTACATGGCAAAAACGACTAGAAACGAAGCGTGGCATGAGGCCTACAAGGCCATCTTCAGCAAGACCGGCTGCCTCCGGCTCACGGTAGACCAGGTATCTGGATATATGGGCGTACCCAAGCGCGACGTCTGCAGGCGCTACCCTGACGGCTGGAACAACAACGGGGCCGGTGATGGCCGTGGCAAGCGCATCCGGCTCGATACACTGCTGGATCAGGAATTTGGAACGTACTAGGGAGGTCTACCATGAAAGAAGCCATGCGTGATAAGGTGTGCCAGCTCATTGGCAAATATCAGGCCGAGGAGGCTTTCCACCGTGAAAAAGCTGGTCCTATCCATTCCTCGAACTGGCCCGGCACAGACGCCGTCAAGGCTGCGTGCTGCCGGGACTTTCTGAAGGACCTCGAGAAACTGCTGGAGGAGAGGTAAACAGCGACACCAATGGCGGCAGGTGGGTAAACAAAAGCCGCTGCCAGCGCAGAAGCGTAAATTCGAAACTGAAAGGAATGAGGATATGGCCGCAACCAAACCCGCAAGCGGTCGGCGTGGGCCGTCCACAAGTGCAAAGAAGGCTTCTGGGGCTGTTTTGCCTCCGCCCATCACTTTTCCCGTGAACAGCCCTGCTCCCCGCCAAATCGAGCCGCAGGAATGCGTGGCCCGCTGCATTGAGGCATCTGCCGACGGCGTGCGCGTCGTCGTGCTTCCCCGGGTGGTCGATGTCCGGCATATGCTGGACAGTATTTATGGCGTACTGGGCTGGGGGGACACCTACTATCGCTCCGGAAGTTGGTGGAGATGCCAAATCGAGGTACTCTCCCCTGCTACCGGCCAGTATGTCCGCAAGGACGCCGGGCCGCTGAGCCTGCCCACATCCGACCCTGACCGGATGCAGGAGAATACCAGCTTTTTGTGCGCAGCGGCTATGCTGGGCTTTGCCGAGGACGTCATGGAGCTTGGTCCCATCGCTCTCAAGGCCGAGCAGGTGCCGGTGATGAAGAGCGAGAAGGGCAAATTCTACCCTGCCGTGAAGATCTCCGTGGACAAGTTTGCCCGGGCTGAGGATGGGCATATCAGCATGGTGCAGTTTGCCCTCTCGGACGGAAAGAAAGTCTTATGGGACGAAAAAGCATAGTCGGGCGTCTGCCTGTGGTATATGACCCGGCCCGGCGGGGCTTTGCCGTGGAAAACTCTGCGGAATTTGTGAAAACACAAATTCGCCAGAAGCTCGACGAGCTGGCCCACGGGAAGCCCCTGCGGCTGACAGTCACGTTTGAACCGGAGCGCAAGGGCCGCAGCATTAACCAGAACCGTATGATGTGGGCCTTGCTCACCATCATGGCCGACGCCTACAATGCAGGCAGGGCGGGCGGCATCCAGCCGGAGGATTGTTATATCGAGATGCTGGAGGAATACGGCCTCGAATACGACTTTCTGGAGCTTCCGGTGGCTGCTGTGCCTATCCTGCGCAATGCTTACCGGCTGGTACATATCGTAGAACTGCTGGACAACGACCGCTGCACCGTCAAGGCGTCGATGGGTTCCAGCAGCTTCTCCACAGCTCAGATGACCGCCTTTATTGACGGGATCTTCGACCGGCTGGCCGAGATGGGGGTAAATGACCCCAATGTCACGGCCTACTGGCAGGAATGGCAGGAGGTACCAAAGTGAGCACCAGCATCATGCAGACCCGGCAGGAATGCTATATCTGCCGGGCAAAATACAACGTCTCCACCGTGCGCGGCCTTGAGGAACACCATGTGCTCAACGGGCCGCTGCGGCCGATGGCCGAGCGTTATGGGCTCAAAGTCTGGCTTTGCCATCGACACCACAACGAGCCGGGCTACAGCGCCCACTTTGACCACCACTGCCGCCTTTGGCTCAAAAAAGAGGCACAGGCCGCTTTTGAGGCCCGATATGGACACGAGCGCTGGATGGCTGAAACCGGAAAGGATTATTTGAAATGCTCAATGTTGTAGCTATCATGGGGCGGCTCGTAGCCGACCCTGAGCTTAAAATCACCCCGGCGGGCATCAGCGTATGCACCTTCCGCATCGCCTGTGACCGCAATTTTGTGCAGCAGGGCCAGCAGCGGCAGGCCGATTTCATCGACGTCGTTGCATGGCGGCACAATGCAGACTTTCTGTGCAAATACTTTGCCAAGGGCAGCATGGTGGCTGTGCAGGGCCGTCTCCAGACCCGGCAGTATCAGGACCGGAACGGCAGCAACCGTACAGCCGTGGAGGTCGTGGCGGACAGCCTGAGCTTTGCAGGCTCGAACAAGAAGCCCGGCGGGCAGGCCGTGGACGACGGCGGTGAGGCACCGCCCAGCAGCAGTCCCGAGACGACATCGGCCTACTCGCAGGGCAGCGCAGAGGACTTCGAGGTCATCGACGACAACGACGATTTGCCATTCTGAGAGGGTGAAGAATCATGACGGTCAAAAAGAAACAGAGTTATATTGTCGTGCTCGACTGGATGGTAGAGAAGTACCACCTCAAGGGCAACGAGCTGCTGGCCTACGCTCTCATCTACGGCTTCAGTCAGGACGAGGAAAGCGAGTATAAGGGCAGCTACTCCTACATCTGCAAGTGGCTCAGCATCGACCGCGCTACAGCGATCCGCATTCTGAACAGGCTGGAATCCAAGGGCCTGTTGACCAAGCGGCAAGAGCTGGTAGGCGGCAAGGCCACCAACCGGTATATCGCCGAGACCCCGGAGGCTGTTGCTCCTGTCCAGACTGACCCGGCGAGACCTGAAAATCGCCCTACTCCTCACCCTCCTGACCCGTCGCAAAATGCGACCGGTGGCGAAATGTCACCCGTGGCAAAGTGCGACCGATACCCGTCGCAAAATGCGACTCAGACCCGTGGCAAAATGCCACCCAGTAATACTATAGGGAAACCTATAGGGGAAATCTATCTATCCGCACGAGGTGCGGACCCCGATGGATCGATGGACTCGCACACCCGGCGAGAGGCTGTGGAAGCGGACTTCCGCCAGCGGCTGGAGATCGATACTCTGGCCCGGAATCCGCGATACGAGCCTGCCCAGCTGGAGGAACTGCTGGACAACATCGTGGACATGTACAGCTGTGAGACACCCATGCAGTACATCGGCCAGCAGATGCAGACTACCAAAGCCATCCGCGCCCGGCTGGACAAGCTGACCAGCCAGAGCGTTGAGTACATCATGGAGAGCCTGAGCAATACCACTCAGCCCATCAAGAATATCCGCGCCTATCTGCGCACCGTCATCCTGAACGCCCCGGGTACCATGGAAAGCTACTATCAGGTGCAGGCCAATGCGGCGGTAGCTGCAAATTCTCATCCCCCTGCCCCGGCGGGCAGTCTGATGGAGGGTGCGGTGCGGCGCTTCGGGCAGAAGCGGAGGGACGGCGCATGAAGGCCTCTGACTCTCACGTCCAACACTATCCCGAAGATAACCCTTGCAACCGCTGCTCGTTTCTGGCCTGCCGCGACCGCCCGCTCACCTACTTTCGCCAGTGCAGTGCCTGGCGCGAGTGGTTTGCGGACCGCTGGCAGGGCTACCAGATCGCCGCAGAGAAGATAAAAACAAGCAGATAAGCAACAAGGAGGATCACAATGCGCAACATGAGCAAAATCGCCATCATCAACTTGAAGGGAGGCGTCGGCAAGTCGGTCACGGCCTGCAATCTGGCCTGCATCCTCGCCGAAAAGCATTCCCGGCGGGTGCTGGTGATGGATCTGGACAAGCAGGCCAACACCACGAAGTTTTTCCAGTGCTTCGACCCTCGGGGCAAGACTATGGCCTCCGTGCTGACGCTGGACAACAAGCTTGAAGACGTCATCTGTCATCGGGAGAAGTTCAAGGTGGATGTCGCCCCTTCCTGCATGAGCATGAACTTCGCCAACAAGCTGGTCATGCTCGAAGCCGGGCGGCCCCAGCACAACCGCATCGCCAACGCATTGGCACCGCTTGCGGACGCCTACGACTACTGCATCATGGACTGCCCGCCTGACATCGACATTGCCACCATCAACGCACTGGTCTGCGCCGACTGGCTCATCATCCCGATGGACTGCGGCGAATGGGCCATGGACGGCTTGAAAGAAATTCTTGCTCAGGTGCAGGATGTCAAGGAGAACTACAACCCCGGCCTCGAGGTCATGTGTGTGCTACCGACCATGTACCGGCGCACACGGTACGGCGCAAAAGCAATCGACGCTTTGATGGACAGCAAACTCCCGATTTTTTACAGTGAGCGCGGCGGGGTACTGCGCATCAATGCCTGCGCAGCGGTGCAGGAGGCCGTCAGCGAGCATATACCGCTGTGTGACTACAGCCCCAAGTGCAAGGCGACTGAGCAGTATCTGGAGCTGACCCGTAAAGTTATGGCAAAGGCGGAGGGATAAACGATGAGCACCGGTTTGATAAGCGACCTCCTGAACATTCAACCTCAGACTTCCACCCCGGCGGGGTCGATGCAGGTGAAGATGCTGCCGCGCGAGTACATCATGCGAAACCCAGACAACAAAATTTATGTCGTGGGCGACATCGACAAGCTCAAGGAAGACATCCGGCTGAACGGCGTACGCCAGCCGCTGGAAGTCATCCGGTGGGCGAACGGTTACAAGCTCATCGGCGGCGAGCGGCGTCTGACCGCCTGCGAGGAACTGGCCAAGGAGGGCGATGACCGCTTTTCTTCCCTGCCCTGCATCATCGTGGAGAGCAAGGGCGAAGTTGACGACAGGATCGCACTCATTACCGCCAACGCCACAGCCCGCGACCTGACCGACGGCGAACGGCTGGCACAGTACGAAGCCCTGAAGGATGCTCTCGCCCGGAAAAAGAGAGAGGGCCATCTGGAGGGCAAGGTAAGAGACGAAGTCTGCCGGATACTTGGCCTCAGCACCGGCGCGGCCGCCCGGCTGAATGCCATTTCCGAAAACTGTGACGACGAGACCAAGCAGTTCCTCCATGAAGGCGAGATAACCCTGATGAACGCTTACCGCGCCGCCCAGAACATCATCGAGAAGCGCCGCATGGAAGCGCAGAAAGCCACTGCTCCGGTAACGGTTTCAGAAGGTCCCGAAAATTTTCCATCTGCGCTGTCTTTGGGTGCTGCCACTGCTGCGGAAAAGCCACCTGTGGCATACCAGACAGCGCCGGAGAAGCAAAGCCGTGGGATGGCAGTGGAGAATGCTGCAAGCACACTCGAGCATCCGGCCAATGTCATCACAAAATCTCCTGCAACCTCGAATACATCTGTACTCTCGGGGCCTCGAGGGCTCAACATGCTGATAAAACTGGCGCAGAAAACGCTTGATGAAACTGCCTCATGGGCGTTGTACCTGTGTGAAGTAAAATTTAGAGTCGAGTACTATACCCAGCCTCTGCCCGGCGGGGCCACGCTCTGGATGAGGCTGGACGAGATTGCCAAAGAGAAAAAGCGAGAGCGTTATGCCGACTATGCCATCATCTTGCAGGATGACAGCTTTTTTACTGACGGCTGGGAAAACCGGCAGCGCATACTTGACGATTTGGTACGATGGTTTAGTTTAACTTGATTTTTGAGGAGGGCAAAGGATGACACCGCGAGAATTTCGACAGCTGCATGCAATCCCCTTTGACATCAAAGCTAGAACTCGCCGCATCCAGCAGCTGGAAGCGAAGCAGGCCGAGGGGCCTGAGCTTGTGGCCGATGTAGTGAAATCCTCTTGCGGTGACGGAAATGCCTGTATCCTCGGTCATGCCACTGTGCGTGGGACAGCTGACAGCGTATACGCCCGGCGGGAGAGTGAGATAAAGAAGCTCAAAGCACGCAATGCCGAGCTGGATGCCCTGTATATCGAGGGCCAGCGCATCGTAGAGACCTGCGATGACATCATGCTGCGGGCAGTCATCTCTGACATCTGCATTCTGGGCAAGAAACCGCAGGAGGTAGCTGTAGAACTGATGGAGTTCGGCTGCGACCTGGATGCCGATACCATTCGGCGGAGGGTTGACCGGTGGGTCGAGCAGAATGTGACGTGATGCATAAGACGGCTGATTCCAAATCGGGGTCAGCCGCTTTTATTTTATCCAAAATGTCCGATTTGTCCGAGATTTTCTGATTTGTCCGGATTGTCCGGAAATGGTCGATTTGTCCAAAATGTCCGGATTGTCCGAGAATGGTCGATTTGTCCGGATTGTCCGAAAAAACCATGCTATTATCATACTGCGGGCATCAGCAATCCGCATTGTGAGTTTTCCATCGGCGGGAATCACAGCACAGGTTTCTTGCTACCTGTGCTCAATGGGTCATCTGCGCCGTCCGCTTCAAGCCCCAGCGGCGCATATCATAGTTTTGAGGTGTCCACAGTGGACACCTTTTTCTTCTGCCGTTCGGAAACCCCGGACGGCTTTTTCATACCCCCGGGGTCTGCAAAAGTACCCCCTCCCTCAAAAAGACCTCCCCCTCCGGGCATGACCCGGCGGGGCAAAGGAAGCCGAAGCTTCGAGGACCACCGCACAGCACATCAGCAAAAGGAGGCCGCATCCTAATGGCAGGCAGGACACCGCGCCGCAACGAGCGGCCAGACCACGACGGCACACACCGTCTGGCCTTTGAGCGGAACAAAAAGAAGATCTATGCGACGCAGACCGTTTGCGGCATCTGCGGCAAGCCGGTCGATTTCAGCTATAAGTTTCCGCATCCGCTCTCACCCTGCATCGACCACATCATCCCCGTCGTCAAAGGCGGACACCCCAGCGACCTTGACAATCTTCAGCTCGCGCATTTCTGCTGCAACCGGGCCAAGAGCGACAAGCTGGTGGCCCGCAGCGGAAAGGCTCAGGAGCAGGCTGTCGATTCGCCGCGCGTCCTGCCCCTGTCCCGTGACTGGACGACCTACCGCAGCCGATAGGGGGGATGACCCCCTCCCCCTGCCCTCGCCGGACTCCCCAGCCGTCACTGGGAATATTTTCTCACGAAAAGGAGGAATCCCCCATGAGCCAAACCCGCGGCATGGCCTATCTCCACCGCAAGCTGGAGCTGAAGCGCAGCCGGGTGCTTACCCGCTATAAATACTATGAGATGAAGAATGCCGTGAAGGACTTCGGCATGGTCACACCGCCCGAGTTCCGCACCTTCAGCGAGGTGCTTGGCTGGTGCGGCAAGGCTGTGGATTCGCTGGCCGATCGGCTCGTTTTCCGGGAGTTCCGGCAGGATAACTTCGACCTGAACAGCATCTATCTCCAGAACAATGCCGACATCCTTTTCGACAGCGCTGTCCTTTCGGCCCTTATCTCGAGCTGTTCATTCCTGTACATCTGCGCCGGTGAAGACGGCTTTCCCCGCATGTCGGTGCTGGACGGCGGCAATGCCACCGGGATCATCGACGACGTGACCGGTCTGCTGACCGAGGGCTACGCCGTTCTGGAGCGGAACGCCGACAACGGCACGCCCACGCTGGAGGCCTACTTCACGGCTGGCAGCACATGGTACTACCCCAAGGGCGAAAAGCCTTACCTTGTGACCAACCCCGCCCCCGCGCCGCTGCTGGTACCCATCTGCTACCGCCCGGATGCTGCCAGGCCCTTTGGCCACAGCCGCATCTCCCGGGCCTGCATGGGCCTGCAGCAGGGCGCACTGCGCACTCTCAAGCGCAGCGAGATCAGCGCCGAGTTCTACTCTTTTCCGCAAAAGTACGTTCTGGGGACCTCCGGCGACGCCGACCCGATGGACAAGTGGAAAGCCACCATTTCCTCTCTGCTGGAGATCTCCAAGGACGAGGACGGCGACCATCCGGTGGTCGGGCAGTTTACTCAGCAGAGCATGAGCCCCTATACCGAGCAGCTGCGCACCTTCGCAGCACTGTTTGCGGGAGAGACCGGCCTGACGCTGGACGATCTGGGGTTTGTCACCGACAATCCCTCCAGCGCAGAGGCCATCAAGTCCAGCCACGAGACGCTGCGTCTGGCCGCCCGCAAGGCGCAGCGGACCTTCGGCAGCGGCTTTCTCAATGCCGGTTATCTCGCCGCCTGCCTGCGGGATGATTTTGCCTATCAGCGCCGCCAGCTCTATCTGACCCGCCCCGTCTGGGAGCCGGTCTTTGAGCCGGACGCCGCCACCCTCTCCGGTATCGGCGATGCCGTGGGCAAGGTCAACGCTGTCATCCCCGGCTATTTCGGAAAAGAGAACCTGCGCGACCTGACCGGCGTGCAGGCCGAGGGATGAGCAGATGGACAAGCAGGATATTGCCCCCGCGCTGCTGGGGCGCATCCGGGCCGACTTTCTCCGCCTGCTGAGGAACGCTGCTCCTTCGGCGGCCACTTACCCTGCGGCTCTGGACTACGCTGACCTTGTCGGCGGCGCTCTGGCCGAGGCGTTCCGTCTCCATCTCAGCGCCGACACGCTTCCGGATGGACGGATGTACTGGAACATCGCCGACCGCGTCCTCCGACCCCTGCTGGAGGAGGACCATGCACTGGTGGCTGACGCCGCTGCTGCCGTACAGCAGCAGCTCAACGAGGCAGCCGGTCTCCGTCTGCTGGCCCAGCGCGTCCCGGTGGATGAGGACCGCATCGACGGCATCCTGAACAAGATCTGCGCCGCCGAGCACTACGAGGATGTGGCCTACATGCTGGATGAGCCGGTACGGACTTTCTCCCGGATGGCAGTAGACGATACCCTGAAAGCCAACGTGCAGTTTCAGGGTCGGGCCGGTCTGCATCCCCGCGTTGTGCGGCGCACCACCGGGAGCTGCTGCGAATGGTGCAGCAGGCTTGCCGGAAGCTACGACTATCTCCATGTACCTGCCGACGTCTACCGCCGCCATGAGCGCTGCCGCTGCAAGGTCGAGTATGACCCGGGCGATGGCCGCAGGCAGAATGTGTGGGATAAGAAGTGGACGGAGGATCCCGAAGCCCTTCAGGCTCGCAAAGAATTTGCGGAGTCTCCACTTGTCACTAAAATCCGCTTTCCGAAAGAGTCCTCTCTGCAGAACGTCCTCCCGGAATATCTGCGGACGGCTGCTCCGGGAGTCGGTTCCATCTCATACGATGCTGGTTACGATATGGTCCGCCATGCAGACGAAGTAAAAACAGCACAATGGCTGCACGCCCATTTGGGCAGCGACATCGTGCTGTTGAACGAAGCAAATAATTATAAAGCGATGACTCCAGACTACATCTGGAACGACAAGCTCTGGGATTTGAAAACGGTTTCTACAGAAAAGTCCGCAAACAGCGCTGTTCGGCATGGTTTGAAGCAGATCCAAGAGAATCCCGGCGGAATCATCCTGAACTATGAGCAGAATACGATTTCTCTGGAAACGCTGAAAGATGTCCTACGGAAAAGATTGACTGCCAGTGCGACGCAGGATGTAGACATTCTCGTCATCTGCAAAGAGAAATTATTCACTGTTCAGCGATTCACTGCAAAAAAATAGAGGTGTCGAGCCCCCACCATATAGCGGAGGCGCACCTCATAGCTATTATATAGCACATTTTCGTCTTTTCGTCAATATTACATTTTCATTCTCATAAAGGAGGCCCCGCCGTCATGCCCCGAGCGTCAGAAAAGGCCGTCCCGGAAAAGCTGGGCCGCCAGACGCCCACGGCGGCGGTGGTGCTGCCCTACACCACGACCCACGGGCAGGAGGCCATCGACCTCTACAACACCACCGGGCGTACCGCCCAACAGTGGCAGCAGCTCCTGCTCTACGACATCCTCGCCGAAAACGAGGACGGCCTGTGGGTACATACCAAATTCGGCTACAGCGTCCCCCGCCGCAACGGCAAGAATGAGATCGCCGCCATGCGGGAGCTATACGGTCTCCAGCGGGGCGAGAACATCCTGCACACAGCCCACCGCACGACCACCAGTCATGCCGCGTGGGAGCGCCTGTGCAGCCTGCTGGACAAGGCCAAGATAGAATACAGATCCATTCGTGCCTCTGGCCGGGAGAGCATCCGGCTGAAAAGCGGTGAGGGCCGCATCGAGTTCCGCACCCGTTCCTCCAAGGGCGGTCTGGGCGAGGGCTTCGACCTGCTCATCATCGACGAGGCGCAGGAGTACACCGACGATCAGGAAAGCGCCCTCAAATATGTGGTCACGGACAGCCGCGACCCGCAGACACTCTTCTGCGGCACACCGCCCACGCCGGTCTCCTCCGGCACGGTGTTCCTTAAACTGCGAAACGCAGCCCTGCAGGGCGAAACGCAGAACACCGGCTGGGCCGAATGGAGCGTGGAGCAGCAGACCGACCCCCATGATGTGGCTGCATGGTACGAGACGAATCCCAGTCTGGGTACCATCTTTACCGAGCGCAGCATCACCGACGAGATCGGCTCCGACCCCATTGACTTCAACATCCAGCGCCTCGGCCTCTGGCTGCGGTATAACCAGAAATCGGCTATCAGCAAAGCCGAATGGGAGGAGCTGAAGGTCGCCGCCCTGCCCGAGCTGAAGGGCAGGCTTTATGCGGGCATCAAGTTCAGCCCGGACGGGGCCAGTGCAGCGCTCTCCATCGCCGTCCGGACTGCCGACAACAAAATCTTCGTGGAAGCCATCGACTGCCGCCCCACCCGGGCAGGCAGTGGGTGGCTTTTGGATTTTCTGAGCAAGGCCCAGTTCGCCGCTGTAGCGGTGGACGGTGCCAGCGGGCAGCAGCTCCTGGCCGACGCCATGAAAGCCGCCCATCTCAAAGCACCCGTCCTTCCTACCGTCAAGCAGATCATCACTGCCAACGCCGCCTTTGAGCAGGCACTGTTCGCAAAATCGCTCTGCCACGCCGGGCAGCCAAGCCTTGTGCAGGTGGCTTCCAACTGCGAAAAGCGGGCCATCGGCACCAACGGCGGCTTCGGCTACCGTTCCCTGACCGAGGGAGGCCATATCGAGCTGCTGGACAGCATCATCCTCGCCTGCTGGCAATGCTCCGAGGGCAAGGAGAAACGCCGCCAGCGCACCAGCTATTAACTACGCCGAAGCAGGGCCTCCGCCCTGTGTTTATATGCATCTGTCAGAATGGAGGTTTTCTCATGGCAGAATTTGAACCCATCACCACGCAGGAGGCATTCGACGCCGCCGTTGCCGACCGTCTGGCTCCCTTCGCCGACTACGACGACCTCAAGGCGCAGAATGCCGACTATGCCTCCCGCATCCATGCCTTTGAGATGTCGGAGCTCAAGACCCGCATCGCCCACGAGGTCGGCATCCCCTTCGACCTCTCCCAGCGGCTTACCGGTGAGAACGAGGACGCCATCCGCAAGGATGCCCAGTCTCTCGCCAAGCTGCTCAAGCCCCAGACCCCCAAATCGCCCCCGCGCAGCACCGAGCCCGCAGGCGGCAGCAGCCGCCGCGATGCCCTGCGCGCCTTCACCAACGACCTGATGAGCAAAGGAGAATAACACATGGCAGACATTCTGAGCAAAGGCTCCCTGTTCCCCGAGGAGCTGATCCCCGACTTTATCAAGAAGACCACCGGTGCCTCTGCGCTGGCCAAGCTGTGCAGCGCCACCCCCATCCCCTTCAACGGCGTCAAGGAGTTCACCTTCTCCCTGGACAAGGAGGTGGACATCGTGGCAGAGAACGGTGCCAAGACCAAGGGCGGCCTGACCGTCGACCCCATCACCATCGTCCCCATCAAGATCGAGTACGGTGCTCGCATCTCGGACGAGTTTCTCTACGCCTCCGAGGACGCGCAGCTGGACTACATGAGCGCCTTTGCCGACGGCTTTGCCAAGAAAGTCGCCAAGGGCCTCGACCTGATGGCCTTCCACGGCGTCAATCCCCGCACCGGCACGGCCTCCTCCGTCATCGGCACCAATCACTTCGACTCCAAGGTGACGCAGGCTGTGACCATCGCCTCCGGCGACAAGCCCGATGAGAACATTGAGGCCGCCATCGCGCTGGTGCAGGGCGCAGACCGGGACGTCACCGGCATGGTGCTGGCCCCGGCCTTCAAGTCCGCTCTGGCCAAGCAGACCACCGCCGACGGCGCAAAGCTTTACCCCCAGCTGGCATGGGGCGCAAATCCCGGCGAGGTGAACGGCCTGCGGGTGGAGTCCACCTCCAACCTGTCCTCCGGCTCCAGCCTCGACCGCGCCCTTGTGGGCGATTTCGTCAACTGCTTCAAGTGGGGCTATGCCAAGGAGATCCCCATCGAGGTCATCCGCTACGGCAACCCCGACAATGATACTCAGCTGGGCGACCTGAAGGGGCATAATCAGGTCTATCTGCGCGGTGAGGCCTACATCGGCTGGGGCATCCTCGACCCGTCTGCCTTCGCCCACATCAAGGCCGGCGAGTAAGGAGGACATGACCATGCTGTATCGCAACAAAAAAACCGGCGCTGTTATCGAAACGGACTGCCTCATCTCCGGCGGCGACTGGGAACCTGACAGGGCAGATGCCGCGACGGACGCCACGTCCGAGGCCGACACCGGGGCCGACCCTCCCGCTGCCAAGTCCAAGCGGAAAGGCAGGGCGACGGTATGACCTACGCCACCGTGGACGACATGACCACCCTCTGGAGGCCCATGACAAAGGCAGAGCAGGCCCGCGCCGGCCCTCTGCTGGAGGTCATCTCAGCCAGCCTTGATGTTGAGGCCCGCAAGGTGGGCAAGGACCTGCCCGCACTGGTCGCTTCGGATTCTGCACTGGCTCTGGTGGCCAAGAGCGTCGCGGTCGATGTGGCTGCGCGGGCGCTGATGACCAGCACCGATCAGGAGCCGATGACCCAGCTGACGCAGGCCGCAGGCGGCTATTCCGCCTCCGGCTCCTTTCTCGTTCCCGGCGGCGGCCTGTTCATCAAGAAGTCTGAGCTGGCCCGGCTGGGGCTGCGCCGCCAGCGGATGGGGGTGATCGAGCTGTATGGCAGCTCTGATTAAGGGCATCCCGGTCACGCTTTACGAGCGTACCAAGACCGGTGAGGATGCATTTCACGAACCCGTCTACGCCGAAACGCCGGTCACAGTCGAAAATGTGCTCATTACGCCTGTTGACTCTGCGGCATCGCCCACAGAGCTGCAGCTTTCCGGGCGCCATCTGGTTTATGAGCTTTGCATCCCCAAGGCCGACACTCACAAATGGGAGGGCTGCGCTGTGGAGTTTTTCGGGAAGAGATGGAGAGTCATGAACGGCGTGCAGCAATACATCACCCAGCTCACGCCTCTGGACTGGGATAAGAAAGTACAGGTGGAGCGGTATGAATGATTTTCACTTTGAGCTGAACCGCTCCGGTGTCCGGAAACTGCTGAAGAGCAAAGAGATGCAAAACGGCCTTTCCTCCGTCGCTTTTGCGGCGCAAAACCGTCTGGGCGATGGATATACGGCCAGTTACTACACGGCGGACACCCGCGTGGTGGCTAAGGTGAGCGCCGAAAGCCCTGCCGCCCGCAAGGAAAACGCCGAGACCAACTCCATCCTGAAAGCGCTGAAGTGACTATGATCGAAGAAATCATCCTCAATTATCTGCGGGAAAGCAGTTTTTCCTGCTATCTGTCCGTGCCGAAGGAGCCCTCCGGCAATTTTGTTGTGCTGGACAAGACCGGCTCCGGCCACGACGAGGGGCTTTTCCACGCCACGCTGGCCGTGCAGTCCTACGGAAAGAGCAAGTTCAGCGCGGCCCAGCTCAGCCACCATGTCGTGCAGGCCATGCTGGATGCCGACACCCTGCCCGAGGTGGTCAGCTGCAAGCTGGTCACTGACTACGATTTTCCCGATACCACCCGGAAGCTGCCCCGCTATCAGGCGGTTTTCGAGCTGGTGCATTACTGACTCTCTGAAAGGAGCTTTTCCTTATGGCAAACGCAAAGAACGTCACCGCCGCAAAGCCCAAGGTCGGCGGCGCGGTCCACCGCGCCCCGCTGGGTACGCCTCTGCCCACCGACGCCAAGAGTGAGCTGGACAAGGCTTTTGAGTCTCTGGGCTACATCTCCAGCGACGGCCTGACCAACTCCAATTCGCCCTCCAGCGAGAACACCACCGCATGGGGCGGCGACACCGTGCTGACCCAGCAGACCGAGAAGCCGGACACCTTCGCCTATACCCTGCTGGAGGCGCTGAACCCGGCCGTGCTCAAGTCGGTGTATGGCGACAAGAACGTCACCGGCACACTGGAGACCGGCATCACCGTCAAGGCCAACAGCGATGAACAGCAGGACTGCTGCTGGGTCATCGACATGGTGATGAAAAACAATGCAGCCAAGCGCATCGTCATCCCGGACGCTGCCGTTTCTGCCGTGGGCGACATCACCTACTCCAACGGCGCGGTGGGCTACAACACCACTCTGACCGCTGTACCTGATGAGCATGGCAACACCCACTATGAGTACATCGTCGCAGCCGGCGCAGAGACGCGGACTGCCAAAGAAGCTAAGGAGGTCAAAGCATGATCACTGCTGAAACCAAGGACGGCTTTGCTGTCGAACTCAGCGAAGAAGCGCTGGACAATGTGGAGCTTCTGGACGCGCTGGCCGCGGTGCAGGACTCCGACGTCCTGTCTCTGGGCCGCACCATCCGCCTGCTGATGGGCAAGGCGCAGGCAAAGAAGCTCTATGACCACCTGCGCACCGAGGACGGCCGCGTGCCGGTCGTTGCCCTGAGCAACGCTCTCGGCGAGCTGATGGAATCCTTCCGCGCTGGAAAAAACTCTTCCTCCTCTCCGGCCTGATCGCATCGGATGAGGGAAAAGACAAGCTTATCTGCGATTTCGCCCAGTATTACCATGTGCTGGGCTGGCGCAGCCTGCCGGTGCGGCTGGCGGCCACGCTGGCCGCCGGTCTGCCGCCGGACAGTCGGTGCATGATGCATCTGGCCGGGCAGAAGCTGCCGGAAAAGACTCTGATGGATGCCGCCGCGGTGGATGCTCTGCACCGCATCGAATGGCGGCTCATCGGCTGCCCCGGCAGTCGCCCGCCCGACTCCATCCTTGCCGCCCTCACCGATCCCGATACAGGTGACGCCGGCAATGTGCAGAGCTTCGACAGCCCGGAAGATTTTGAGGCGGCACTTGCCGCCATGAAAGGAGGTTGAACATGGCAGACGGCATTGAACTCGGCAAAGCTTATGTCCAGATCGTGCCCTCGGCCAAGGGCATCAAGGACAGCATCGCCGAAGAGCTGGGCGGCGAAAGCGCCCGCGCCGGTGAGTCTGCCGGACAGCTCTTCACCGGCAAGCTGGTCGGCACCATCAAAACGGTGCTGGGTACTGCCGCCATCGGAAAGATGATCTCCGACTCGGTCAACGCGGGCGGCGCTCTCCAGCAGAGCCTCGGCGGCATCGAAACGCTGTTCAAGGACAGCGCCGACAAGGTCAAGACCTATGCCGCACAGGCCTACAAGACCGCCGGTCTGTCGGCCAACGACTACATGGAGACCACCACCAGCTTTGCCGCCAGCCTGCTTTCCAGCGTCAGTAAAAACACGGACGCGGCGGCGCAGCTGGCCAACATGGCGATGGTGGATATGTCTGACAACGCAAACAAGATGGGTACCTCGATGCAGGACATCCAGAACGCCTATCAGGGCTTTGCGAAGCAGAACTACACCATGCTCGACAACCTCAAGCTGGGCTACGGCGGTACGCAGGCTGAGATGCAGCGCCTGCTGAAGGACGCCGAGAAGATCTCCGGCGTGAAGTATGATCTGGGCAATCTGGCCGACATGTACAGCGCCATCCATGTCATCCAGACCGAGCTGGACATCACCGGAACCACGGCCAGGGAGGCCACCACCACCCTGACCGGCTCCTTTGCCTCCATGAAGGCCGCCGCCCAGAATGTTCTGGGACAGATGGCGCTGGGCGAGGACCTGCAGCCCTCGCTGGAGGCCCTTGTGGAGACGGCCCGCACCTATCTGGTGGACAACTTTCTCCCGCTGGTCGTCAATACGGTCGGCGGCATCCCGGAGGCCATCGCTGCGCTGGTCCCGGCCATCCTTCAGACCGGCACGGAGCTGCTGCAGAATCTCACATCCGGGTTTGCCGCAGGCATCCCGGATTTTTTGTTGCAGGCGCTGCCCGCTGTCCTCTCCTTCACCGAAGAGCTGCGGGCGAATTTCGGTGATTTTGTCTCGGCAGGCATCGACCTCATCCTCAGCCTTGCAAACGGGCTGGTGGAGGGCCTGCCGCAGCTCTTCGCCTACATTCCCGATATTGTCATCAATATCGCGGGCCTCATCAACGACAATGCACCGAAAATTTTAGCCGGTGCGGTCGGCCTCATGGTGCAGCTGGGCAAAGGTCTTATCGACAGCATCCCTCTCATCATCCAGAATCTGAGCAAAGTCGTGGAGGCCATCGTCTCGGTGATCTCCGCCTTCAACTGGCTGAATCTCGGGGCAAACATCCTGAATGGGCTGGCCAGCGGCATCAAAAGCATGGCGTCGTCTGTGACGCAGGCCATGCAGCAGGGCATCTCCGGCGCGATCAGCTGGATAAAATCCCTGCCCGGGCAGGCTGTGCAGTGGGGCAAGAATCTCATTCAGAGCTTTATCAGCGGCCTGAAAGGCACCGGCACGGCGGCGACCATCGCCACTGCAGGCATTCAGGTCGCTAAGACCGCTGCACAGCCTGACACCGACTGGACCCTCCGTGACGATGTGGTGGATAAGGCCGAGGTCAATGCATTCAGGATGCAGAACCTCGCAAAGCAGGTCGAGGACACCATCCCGGCCTACACCAAGTCCGGCGACGCTGCGGCTACTGCCGCCCAAAAGGCCGGCTCTGCCGCAAAGACTGCCGCCTCGGTGGTGAACTCCTACAGCGACACGGCCTATGAGGTCGTCGGGAACACCAAGCGCACCATCCAGACCATCAACGAGGAGCTGTCCAACGGCACCACCCAGCAGAAGCAGACCATCACCTCCACCAGCCGAGAGATGGTGGACGGTATGCTCAAGGACGTAAAGACCGTCGAGACCATCGCGGCGGACGGCAAGCGGACGGTCAGCCAGACCATGGAGACCGTGCGGGACGTGGTGGACACCGTGACCGCCAGCAGCACGGCTATTGTGGACGGCATCAAGACCACCACCCAGACCGTGACCAAGACCCTCGCGGACGGCACCACCGAACAGCAGCAGGTCATCACCCAGACGCAGGACAAGGTCATCGACGGGGCGCTCCGCACGGTGGAGACCGTCAAGACCATCGCCGCCGACGGCACCGAGCAGGTGGCCGAGAGCATCAAGGACAGCGCCGCCAAGACACTGGACGGCCTCTGGTCTGTCCTCAAAGACCGGGCCAACGAGGGCATTCTCGGCACGGTGGACACGCTGTGGAACGCGGTAAAGAGCGAAGACTGGCTCTCCATCGGCAAGTGGGCGGCATCCGCCCTCTACTCGGGCCTCACCGCCGACCAGAAGCAGCAGCTCACCGACTACGCCCTCTCGCTGGTGGACGGCCTGAACGGCGTTCTCGGACAGGGCGCACAGGGGCTGGCGCAGGGCGCGGCTTCTCTGGGACAGCAGCTCTTCGAGGGCATTACCGGCCGCTTTGGCGACGTTGCCTCTCTGGCCGGGCAGCTGAGCGGCACCCTGCAGGACACCTTCGCGGCTCTTAAAGGCCCCCTCGGCACAGCGGCCAAGGCCATCAGCACAGCCCTCTCGGGCAACCTGCTCTCGGCCTTCCCCACCATCTTCGCCGCGATGGGTACCCTCGTCACTACGGTTGGCTCTGCCTTTGTCGCCATGCTGGAGTCTATCGGTGCGGCCATCTCGGCTACCGGCATCGGCCTGCCTGTGGGTGCTATGGTCATCGCTGCAGGCGTCGCTCTGGCTGTGGCCATCGCGGCCATTGCCATGAAGCTGGGGAGCAGCAGCAGATCTTCCGTGAAGACGCCCAACAGCAGCTCCGGCTCCGGCAGCGCCGTCACCGCCCCCAGCTACTCGCTGTGGGACTACGAGAAAGAAACCGCTCGGCCTGAGCGCAAGCCCCGGCCCTCGTATGAGATCAACCAGTATATTTACTCCAAAGCGCAGACAGCGGCTGACCTGATGCGCGAAGCACGATACGAACAGGAAAGGGCGGTGCTTGCCGGTGTTTGATGCCATCTTTACCGCCAGCAGCGGCCAGAGCTTCAGCTTCGGCTACAAGGCAGGTGTGCTCTACAGCATCGACCCCATCGGCGATCTGCCGGTGGAGCTGGAGACCAGTCAGGGCTACCAGCAGGTGGGTGCCACCGTGGAGAGCCGCAGCATCTCCGGCGTGACCCGCACCATTACCGGGCGCATCCTGCGGAATACTGCCTATCTCAAGCGTCAGCTGCGGGATATTTTCACCCCCGGGGCCACCGGGCGGCTGACCGTGGCCGGAAAATACTACTGCGACGCCGAAGTGCAGCGCTGCCCCGCCATCAGTGCAGCAAACCTCTGGCCCACCTTCAGCTTTCAGCTTTACTGCCCGAATCCCTACTGGCGCAGTGTTTCCGAGACCAGCGTTTCGCTGTTCTATACGCAGCCTGCGTTCCGGCTGCCCGTCTGCTATAGCACCCACCAGTTCGGCCTGCGCATCCAGTCGGATTTTCTCAAGCTCAGCAACCCCGGCCCGGACACGCAGGATTTTGTGCTGACGCTGACTGCGCAGGGCGTCGTACAAAACCCCGGCGTGCGGGATCTTGCTACCGGAGAGTATCTTCGTTTTCTCACCGAGATGCAGGACAGCGACGTCATTCGGCTCTGGCGGGAGGACGGGCGGCTGCGCATCGAGCAGATCATCGACGGCGAGACCTTCAATGCCTTCGAGCTGTTGGATGAGAGCAGCACCCTCTGGACGCTGCGTCACGGCACACGGGCATGGATACGCACTGCCGACAGCGGCATGACGGCGCTCTATCTGACCCTGAGCTTCAGCGTAGCGTATGCATCTCTTGTAGTGGAGGAAAACTCATGAGCGGCGAAAAAGCATCTGCCCTGACTGCCAGCGGTACAAAGACGATCTTTGTCTATGGTCCCGAGCTGAAGCTTCTGGGGCGAATCGAGAGCTGGGTGTCGCTGGTCTGGCCGGAGCGGTACAACACCTACAAGAACGTGCAGGGGGCGCAGCTGGAGCTTCATGAATCTACCAGCCTGCAGGCCCTCTGCCGCCCCGACCGGTATCTCTGGCTGGTAGGCAGCGAGCACCTCATGCGGATATGCTCCGCCCAGACCTCCGACCACCGCCTTGTGGTCTCTGCCCGCGACGCAGCCTACATCCTCGACGAGCGCAGCAGCCTCCAGACCCTGAAGAATTTTTCGGCAGAGACGACGCTCCGCCAGCTGGTCACGGCCATGGAGCCGTGGCCCGGCGTCGAGCTCGGCGACCTGGCCGAGATCACCGACACCTACACCGGCGAGGCCGCACCCGGCAGTCTGCTGGATGTGGCTGAGCAGGTATGTCAGGAGCTGGACATCGGCTTCCGGCTCCGGTTCGACCCGGCAGAGAAAAAGCTGCTGTTCGAGCTGTACCGCCCTCTGCTGGACCGGAACGCCCGCTATGCGCCCCAGTACGGCAACCTTACCGACCTGACCTACACCGAGAGCACGGCCGATTATAAGAATGTGGTGATCGTGGTAGGCGGCGACGCCACCGTCACGGTGGGCGCAGAGAGTGCAGCAGGAATTGCCCGGCGTGAGCTGGTGGTGGATGCCGCCAGCCGCACCAGAAGCAGCAGCCAGACCCAGAGCGACTACCTCGAAAGCCTGAAAGCCCTCGGCACGCAGGAGCTGGCCAAGCACACTCGGCTTGAGAATTTCCGCTTTACCCCTACGGATGAGGTCATGGTGGGCAAAGTCGTCGCCGCGAGCCTGCCGGGTACCGACATTCAGGCTGCCGCCCGCATCACGTCCATCACCCTGACATCCCAGAAGGGCGAGAACAGCGTCTCCACCGAGATTGGAACACCTATCATCAGGAGAAGAACATGAAGCTTGTGACATACCCCCTCGACGGGGTGACTTACAGTGCCGAAGATGTGGCCGCTTATCTATGCACCCGCACCTCCGGCGTCTACTCTCGCGATTCAAACTTTGCTGTGACCGTCAGCGGCCCCCGGGAGATCACCGTCTCCCCCGGTCTCGCGTGGATCAACTACGACGACTTCAAGGGCATCTCTGTCTGCGCCCGGGAGCGCGGCACGCTGACGGTACCCGACGCAGACGATATGCTGCCCCGCATCGACCGGGTGGTGCTCCAGTTTGATGCCAATGCCAATCTGACGGCTCTGAAGCTCAAGCCCGGCACTCCGGAGGCCGAACCCACTGCACCGGAGCTGATCCGGACGCACTTCATCTATGAGCTGTGTCTGTGTGAGATCTCCGTTCCGGCCGGCAGTGCAGAGATCACTGCCGCATCCCTCACCGACACCCGGGCGGACGAAGCCCTCTGCGGCCTCATGCGGGACGGCGTCACCGGCATCCCCATGGACGAGCTGGGCCGGCAGGCGCTGGCGAAAGCCAAAGAGACGGCGGCTCTCTGCGACAGCCTGCTGGCCAGCTACAGCGGCGGCTATCTCGGCATCTGGCCCGTGACCCTCCCGGCGGACGGCTGGGCCGAATGCACCGACGTGCCCGGCTACGCCTACAAGCAGACGGCAGCCCTGCGGGCCGCGAGGGCGGCCACCGTCCCCTCAGCCGTACCCACCCCGGAGACCTTCACCGTGGCGGTGGCGGCGGGGCTTGCGGGCGTCTGCGAGACCGGCGACGGCACCATCACCTTCTGGGCCGAGAACGTCCCGGAGGGGGACATCCAGATGCAGGTGGAGCTGCTGGGACCCTCGGCCTCGACCGCTGACACCGGAGAGGACACCCTGGGCGACACCGTTTTGGATGACACGACTTTGTAACGGAGGTACACCATGAAGTATGTGAAACAGCATTTCGTCACCGGGATGAAGGTCAGCCTGCCCGACGTGCTCAACCGGATGGAGGACGGCATCGCAGCCGCCTGCGGCGCGGCGGTGGAGGGCATCGGCAGCGTGACCACCGGCGACACACCCGCCGCCGGCATCCGGGACGGCAGGCTCTGCCTGACTCTGCCGCGCGGTGAGCCCGGCCCGCAGGGCGACCCCGGCGAGGGCCTGAGTGACAACGCCAAGGCCCTGCTGCTCTCCCTGTTGGCCGGCACGGCCCCCGACAAAGCCGCCGCCCTCGCCGCCCTGCGGGCAGAGTGGGGCCTCGCCGAGCCGGACGACACCACCCCCGAGGCCGCAGACGCAGACGAGGGGGTGCTGTAAATGGCGCTGGGAAGTGTTGCCATCAGCGGCGGCATGAGCAAGAAAGCGAAAGAGAGGTTGATGTATATGGACGGTAAGCTGGTTTGGAGCGCGGCAATGGGTACGTCTGGCGGTCTGAGCGCCACGGCACCGGACACCGTGGACTATATCGTAGTAAGGCCGATGGCGATGACGGCAGAATCATCCACTCAGCCAAAGGATGCCCGGGTGGCTCGCGGAGGCACTGGCAATGTGGCGTGGTATCAGACTACTGGCTCCTACAGCAACGCCAGAACTAACTACTCCTATGGCAAAATTGCCTTTGATGCCAGCGGCAAGATAACGTTGTCTTATCCGTGGGATAGTAACAACGAGTATCTCACGGTCGAGGGCTACCACTACTACTGACAAAACAAAAAGCAGCCCCCGTGTGGGGGCTGCTCAAAAGAAAGGTCGTGTTCTCTATCGCTATCAAAGAATATTCCATGTCCCGGGACTCCACCCGGCAGCTCTCGCCCAGCTTCCGAGTGCGGGAGTTCGACTGCAAGGGCAGCGACGTCGTGCTCCTCGACGAGGAGCTGGTGGTGCTGCTGCAGTGCATCCGGGAGCACTTCGGAAAGCCGGTCCATATCACCAGCGGCTACCGCACTGCCGCCCACAACGCTGCCGTCGGCGGCAGCAAGTCCAGCCAGCACCTGCTGGGTCGGGCGGCGGACTTCTACGTTGAGGGCGTGGACGTGGCCACGGTCGCCGCCTACGCCGAGACCCTGCTGCCCTCCCGGGGCGGCATCGGGCGCTACCCGAAGGACGCAAAGCACCCCACCCGCAAGACCGGCTGGGTACATATCGACACCCGGGCGGGCAAGAGCCGCTGGAGGGGGTGATACCGATGGAGACCATTCTCGCCGCCCTCATCACCGGGGCTGTGACTCTGATCGGTGTGCTTATCGCCAACAGCCGCAGTCAGGCAGTCACGGATACAAAGCTCGAAGAGCTGACCCGGGAAGTGCGGGCGCACAACAACTTTGCCCAGCGCGTGCCTGTGCTGGAAGAGCAGATGAAGGTGGCAAACCACCGCATCGCGGATTTAGAAGCAAACGAACACGAAAGAGAAAGGATTTGACACCATGAACGCACATATCATCACCACCCGCACCGTCTCCGCTGCCACCATCGCCCGCACCGCCGTGCTGGCTCTGGCCCTCATCAACCAGATCCTGAGCGCCGCAGGCAAGCCCGTGCTGCCCATCGAGAGCGCCCAGCTCGAGCAGCTCATCTCCACCGGCTTCACCACCGTGTCTGCGCTGGTCAACTGGTGGTTCAATAACAGCTTTACCAAGGAGGCCATTCAGGCCGACGCCGAGTTTGAGCGGCTGCGAAAGAGCGTAAAGTAAGAGACCGGCCATAACTGCATAGCATGACAACGCCCCCGCTCCGTGATATGTACCCCCAATCCTGGGTGTCCAGAATTGGGGGTACATATCACGGAGCGGGGGCGCTTTTGTTTCATGGACTTTTCTACCACTACTTTACCACTACTTTGTATACTGTAATACTCGTATTTATCTACTGGTATTTGCCATTACCTGCAAAGCCAAATATAACGAAAAACCCGCATGAGCGCTGGATTTTCCAGTATTCATGCGGGTTTTCACTTTGGTGCGAGGGAGGGGATTTGAACCCCCAAGGATAAACCACACGCACCTCAAACGTGCGCGTCTGCCAGTTCCGCCACCCTCGCATATGAAGTTTTGATGCAATCTTGATTTCTCTCGGCCTTGAGGTCTAAGCCGTATCGCTGACTGCTCAAGTATAATACCATACTCCCCCGGCGATGTCAAGCGTTTTCATAGATTTTTTTGCCATTCATATCTTGTAAATGGAGTTTCCGTGCAGAAATGACTTAAGAAGGAGGTTTTTGGAAATGACTTTTTTCAAATCCAGCAAACATCAAAGATTGTTGTGGAGCCTTTTGCTGCTTTCTGTCGGGGCGGCGGCGGGGTTCGGACTGGGGATATTCTGCGGTGCAGAGCCGCCCGTAGGCTGCCGGGAGAGCGACCTGACCCCGGTGCCGGACGAAAGCTTCGTCTCCCCTGCCTCGGCGTCCTCCGTAGAAACGTCCCCGGAGCCGGAGCCGATGCCCGAGAAGTGGGTCTGTCTGACCTTCGACGACGGCCCCAGCAAGACGACGCCGGACGTTCTGTCCGCGCTGAACCGTGCCGGAGTAAAGGCGACCTTCTTTGTAGTCGCCACCGGCAACAACGACAAATATCTTTCCCTCATCTCTGAGGCTGCTGCCGCCGGACATCAGATCGCGCTCCACTCCGCCTCCCACGAGTACAGCGACATCTACCAGAGCGCGGACGCTTACTGGAAGGACATCGACCTGTTAAAGGAGCGCCTCTCCCCTTACGTCCGGGCCGACGGCCTGCGGTATCTGCGCTTCCCGGGCGGCAGTACCAACACCGTGAGCCGCCGCTACGGCGGGCGCGGGCTGATGCAGCAGCTCAAAGAAGAAGTCACTGCAAAAGGCTACGCCTATGTAGACTGGAACGTCTGCGCCGAGGACGCTGTGGGCGGCAAGCCCAGTGCAGGCACCATCTTCCGCAACATCGTGCGGGAGACCGGCGAGCAGACCCAGTGCATCGTGCTGATGCACGACTCGGCCACCACCCGCACCACTGCCGAAGCCCTGCCCGACATCATCCAGTGGTACAAGGACAACGGTTTCGCCTTCCTTACCGTAGAGCAGGCCGTCCCCCTGCCCACGACATAGCAAAAAGCCCCGGAGGGCCTGCCAGATGGCAGACTTTCCGGGGCTTTGGTGCGTAGGAGCAGCTTACTCAGCGGCCTGATTGAACAGGACGAAGGCACGATAAGCCATGTACAGGTCGGTCTTGTGGATGACCTCGAAGGGAGAGTGCATGGACAGCACCGGCACACCGATGTCGATGACGGGGATGCCGCGGTTGGCAACATACTTTGCGATGGTGCCGCCGCCGCCCAGGTCGAGGCGGCCCAGCTCACCGATCTGCCATGCAACGTCGTCAGCGTCCATCATGCGGGTGACATAGCCCACCAGCTCGGCAGAAGCGTCGTTTGCAGCGCTCTTGCCGCGGCTGCCGGTGTACTTGAACAGCGCGATGCCGCGGCCTGCGTAGGTGCCGTTCATCGGCTCGAAAGCGCTGGCCCAGCTCGGGTCATAAGCAGCGGTGACGTCGGCGGACAGGCAGACACTGTTGCGGAATGCAATGATGTCGTCCTGACCAGCGGTACGGCAGAGCTCCTGCATGAAGTGGAAGACGTACATGCTCTGCATACCGGTGACGCCGTCGGAGCCGATCTCTTCCTTATCGGTCAGGACGCAGACGGTGGTGAAGGCGGGATTCTTGGTGGCGATCTCGGCCATCAGAGCGGGATATGCATCGACGCGGTCATCGTGGCCGTAGGCGCCGATCATGGAGCGGTCGAAGCCGACGTCGCGGGACTTATAAGCGGGGACGATCTCGATTTCAGCGCGTGCAAAATCCTTCTCGGTGATGCCGTACTTCTCGTTGAGGAGGATCATGGTGTTCAGCTTGACAGCTTCCTTCACTTCCTCGTCGTCCACAGCGTCGGAGCCGATGAGGATGTTCAGCTCCTCGGCGCGGATGCCGTCGCTCAGCTTGCGCTCGCTCTGCTCAGCGCTCAGATGGGGCAGCAGGTCGGTGATGCAGAAGACGGGGTCGTTCTCGTCCTCGCCCACATTCACAGAGACGGTGGTGCCGTCAGCGCGGGAGAACACGCCGTGGATGGCCAGCGGCATGGTACCCCACTGGTACTTGCGGATGCCGCCGTAGTAGTGGGTCTTGAAGTAGCTGAAGTGGTCGGACTCATACAGCGGGGTCGGGCGCAGGTCCAGACGGGGGCTGTCGGTGTGAGCGATGACCAGATGGAAGCCGTCCTCGAAGCTGCGGGTGCCGATGGTGGAAGCCACGATGGCCTTGCCCAGCTGGCTGAAATAGACCTTGTCGCCGGGGGCGTAGGTCTTCTTCGGGTCGAACTGCTGGTAGCCTGCGTCCTTGAGCATCTGCTCGCTCTCAGCGGCCACCTCGCGCTCGGTCTTGCCTGCGTCGAGGAATTTCTTGTAGCCCTCAGCGAATGCGTGGGCCTCCTGCTTGACGGCGGCGGACTTGTCGCCGACGTAAGCGGGCTTAAACAGCAGCTTTTCAGCCAGCTGCTGGTTCGGAGTTTTTTCTGCCATAGGATCTCTCCTGCCTTTCTGTTTTCTTACACTTGTTGGAAGCTGTTTTCACGGCCATTGCACACCGTCTGACCGGCCTTTTTGCCCGCAGACTGCGTTGCTTTCTCTTGCGATCCGTCAGGATCGCTGCGAAAAATCGCCTTGCCTGCAAGCAAAAATCCTCGTTCATCCGGCACACTCTGGCCATGAAAACAGCTTCATCTATCAAAGACCCGCAGGTTTTTGGCCTGTCGGTTCTTCTTCATTGGTTGAGATTCAGCCACCGTAGAGACGGGTATAGACGGCGTAGCTGGCGGTTATCTTTTCGACGTAATGGTGCATCTGGTTATAGGGGAAGCCTTTCAGGGTCTGCCCGTCGGAGGAATGTTCTTCCATCCGCAGCAGATTATCTACTGTCCCCCATCCGCTGTGGTAGGCGGCGGCAGCGGTAGCCACAGCGCCGCCGTACCGCTCCATGCAGAGATGGATGTAGTAGCAACCGAAGCGGATGCTGACGTCAGGGTCGTAGAGTTCATCGAAGGTCAGGTCCTCATCCGGCGCAATCTTGCTGCGCAGCCAGATAAAGGTCTCCTCGGTCATCTGCATCAGCCCCCGGGCCTCCACGCTGGAAGTGGCGGCGGGGTCGAAGCCGCTCTCCGTGCGGATGAACGCATAGACCAGCAGCGGGTCGAGCTCGTATTCTGCGGCCCACTGCTCCACCTGCCGGCTGTATTTGCGGGGGTAGAGCAGCCGGTCGGCCTCCCGGGCGAGGAGGGGCAGAGCCATCAGGAGCACCGCCGCGATGCAGACCAGCACCACCAGTCTGCGCAGCAGTCGGAACAGCGTTTTCAAGCGCAGCATCCCTCCCCGATGAGAGCGTCACAGAGCTCGTTTGCCGCCTTCGCCAGCGCCTCACGGGTGGAGGTGTTGGGCAGGATGTAGTCTGCCTTGGCGGTCAGCACAGCCTCCGGCGTCTGGGCGTTGAGGCGGCGGGCGGCCATCTCAGGCGAGATGCCGTCCCGGGCCGCAATGCGCTCCACGCTGACTTCAAACGGTGCCGTGACCACGCAGAGCTTGTCGCACTCGGCCTCTGCCGCTGTGCCGATGATGACCGCGCCGTCCAGCACAAAGAGCTTCGCCCCCGCCTGCTGCGCGGCCTGTTTGGCGGCGCGGATGCGGCGGACGATCTCCGGGTGGGTCAGCGCGTCGAGCGCAGCTTTTCCCTCGGGCGTTGCAAAGGCGCGGTCGGCCAGCAGGCGGCGGTCAAGGGTGCCGTCTTCCTTTATAATATCTGCCCCGAAGCGCTCAGCCAGCTGGGGCAGCAGCGGTGAACCCGGAAGCAGGATCTCGCGGGAGAGCTGGTCGGCGTCTGCCAGCGGGATGCCCCGGGCCGCGAACACCGCCGTGACCGTCGATTTGCCGCAGCCGCTGCGGCCGGTGATACCCAGCGTCATCATAGCTTTATCACCCGGAACGCAGCCGCACGGATGAGGCGGTTATAGACAGCCATGGACAGGCCGTCTTTCTGGGGGCAGCGGGCGTAGACCACCGCATCGCCCTGCTCATCCAGCGCACGCAGGGAGCGGAAGATGTGCTTTGCCTGGTCGGCTCCGTCGCCTTCCCGGCCATACTCCACACAGGGTACACCCAGCTTTTCGGCCTCGCCGGTAAAGCAGAGGCAGCTGGGGTTCTCGGCGGCGTGGGCATCCACATAGGCTTTGAACTGTTCGAAGGTGCCGTCCAGAAGGGTCACATCCGCCTTGGGGGCGTAGTGCTTATACTTCATGCCGGGGCTGCGGACGACCGCACCTTCCGGCAGCTTCTCGAGGATGGCCTTGGAGACTTCCACTTCCTCGCCCAGCGCACGCTCGAGGTCTTCCAGCGTGATGTGGCCGGGACGGAAGAGGGTGGGCTTTTCGCCCACCACCGACACGACGGTGGACTCCACGCCCCAGTCGCACTCGCCGCCGTCCAGAATGAGGGGCAGCCGGCCGTCCATATCGGTAAAGACGTCCTGTGCGTTGGTGGGGCTGGGCTTGCCGGAGAGGTTGGCCGACGGGGCCGCAAAGGCACAGCCGCTGGCTTTGATGACAGCCCGTGCCACCGGGTGGCTGGGCATCCGGATGCCCACGGTGTCCAGACCGGCACAGCACTCCGCTGCCACCTCGGGGCCGCGGGGCATGATGATGGTCAGCGGGCCGGGACAGAACGCCGCCATCAGCAGCTGGGCGCGTTCCGGCACCTCGCTGACGAGGCCGTGCAGCATCTCAGGGCCGGTGACGTGGACGATGAGGGGATTGTCCTGCGGGCGTCCCTTCGCCACAAAGATCTTGCTCACGGCCTCGCCGTTACGGGCGTCGGCCGCGATGCCGTAGACCGTCTCGGTGGGCAGGGCTACCAGCTCGCCCTGCCGCAGAAGCTCGGCTGCGCGGGCAATGCCCTCTGCGTCAGCCGGGCGGACTTCAGTATTGATACTCATACGAATCATCGCTCTTTCCTTCTGTAAAGCAATCATTCTTTACAGCTTTTCGTGCGCATTCTGCGCAAGTTTATGCGTTTAGCTTTTGCAGTTTCTCGGCCTGCTCACGGGTGGCGAGGGCGTCGATGATGTCGTCCAGATTGCCGTCCATGATCTTGTCGAGGTTGTGTACCGTCAGGCCGATCCGGTGGTCGGTGCAGCGGTCCTGCGGGAAGTTATAGGTGCGTATCTTCTCGCTGCGGTCCCCTGTTCCCACCTGACCGGCGCGGTCGGCGTTGATGGCGTCCTGCTGCTCCTTCTGCTTCTGGGCCAGCAGGCGGCTGCGCAGGATCTCCAGAGCCTTGTCCTTGTTCTGGAACTGGCTGCGCTCGTTCTGGCACTCGACCACGGTTCCGGTGGGGATGTGGGTGACGCGGATGGCGCTGGACGTCTTGTTGATGTGCTGGCCGCCCGCACCCGAAGAGCGGAAGGTGTCGATGCGCAGGTCCTTCATGTCCAGCGCAAAGTCCACCTCTTCGGCCTGCGGCATCACGGCCACAGTGGCCGTCGAGGTGTGGATGCGGCCCTGCGTCTCCGTTTCCGGCACACGCTGCACCCGGTGGACGCCGCTCTCGTACTTGAGGCGGTTGTAGGCGCCCCGGCCATTGACCGCAAAGACGGCTTCCTTGGTTCCGCCGAGCTCCGTCTCGTTGAGGTTCAGCAGCTCCATCTCCCAGCCCCGGCTCTGGACGTACATGGTGTACATCCGCACGAGGCTGTGGGCGAACAGCGCAGCTTCCTCGCCGCCGGCACCGGCGCGTATCTCCATGATAACGCTTTTCTCGTCGTTTGCGTCCTTCGGCAGCAGCAAAATTTTGAGATTATTTTCCAGCTCTGCCACATCCTGACTTTTTTCGCTCAGTTCCTGCTGTACCATAGCCTTAAAGTCCGCGTCGAGGGGCTCGTCCCCTTCCAGCAGGGCTTTCGCCTGTGCCAGGTGGTCCTGCGCAGTGGTGAGGGCGTGGTAAGCGTCCACCACCGGCTGTGCTTCATGGTACTCCTGCATCAGGCGGCGGAACTGCGCCGGGTCGGCGGCAGTTTCGGGCTGATTGAGACGGATAGAAAGTTCTTCGAACCGGCGGCAGACGGCCTCCATTTGGGAAGTCAGATTCGGCATATCAGGCAGTTCTCCTTACAAAACAGTTTCTGAATGTGCTGTGCCGCCGGGCTATTCCTGGCCCGGTTTGATGACCTTTTTGATATTCTTCTCGATCTTCGCCCGGGGCAGCATGACCTCGCGGCCACAGCCCGTGCAGCGGATCTTGAAATCCATGCCCACCCGCAGCACCTCGAAGCTTGCTGCTCCGCAGGGGTGCTGTTTGCGGGTGAGGATGGTATCGCCGACTGCAATATCCATATTGAATCCCTCCTGTCTGCACATTTATAGTACAGGCCGTGTGTCCAAAAGAGAGACACACATCTATAGTATAATCCAAACTCGTATAAAATGCAAATGCAGCTGCATATGGTTTAGAAGCCACTTTCATAAGCATTGCACACCGCTTGAGCGGTCTTTTTGCCAGCACACTGCGTTGCTTTCCCTTGCAATCCGTCAGGATTGCTGCGGAAAATCGCCTTGTTTGCTGACAAAAATTCTCGCCATTCGGCGCACCCTGCTTACGAAAGCAGCTTCTTTTGTAGCTGCAATGCTACCCCAAAAAACAGAGAAAGAGGAATGAAAGATGATGCAAGCGTTTCGTACCGAAAACAACTACCGCAATGCTTCCCGCCTGAGCGCCGCCGAACTGCGGGCCGCGATGGCCAGCCGCGAGATCTTGCAGAGCACGGCGCTGGCCTTCGACACCCAGCGTCAGCTCCGGTTCGAGCTGGGCGGCTGCCGGGCTGTAATGCCCTTCGGGCAGTGCGCCGACGGAGCCGACACCGGCAGCGTACGGGACATCGCCGTACTGACGCGGGTAGGACGGCCCACCTGCTTTGTCATCGAGGGCATCGACACCGACGAAAACGGACAGACTGTCTACCGCCTCTCCCGCGCTGAAGCCCAGCGGATGTGCAAGGCCGAATACCTCGACCAGCTCCAGCCCGGCGACATCCTGCCCTGCATCGTGACCCACATCGAGCCCTTCGGCGCGTTCTGTGACGTAGGCTGCGGCATCAGCGCCCTACTGCCCATCGACTGTATGTCGGTGAGCCGTATCTCCTCCCCTGCCGACCGGGTCAGCGTGGGGCAGCAGATACTCTGCGCCATCAAGAGCCGGGACGCACAGGGGCGGTTCGTGCTGACCATCCGGGAGCTGCTGGGCACCTGGGCCGAGAACGCTGCCGCCTTTACAGTGGGCGAAACGGTGGTGGGCATCGTGCGGAGCGTGGAGGAGTACGGCACCTTCATCGAGATCGCGCCCAACCTCGCGGGCCTCGCCGAGAGCTGTCCCGACCTGCGGCCCGGGCAGGCCGTGAGCGTCTACATCAAGAACATCCTGCCCGAGAAGATGAAGATAAAGCTCGTCATCGTCAACCATGCCCTCAGCCAGAGCCACCGCTTCGAGCTGCGGTACTTCATCACCGAGGGCCACCTCGACCACTGGCTCTACTCCACCCCCGAGAGCCACAAGCGCATCGAGACGGATTTTTCGGTCATGGCTTGCAATCCGGCGTGAAACCCTTTATACTATAGTTAATACTATAGAACACGGGAGATGGGAGTAACAATGGCCGCCAACGATGCTTTTACCGCCGGTGTGCGTCCCGGTGGGCTGACCAACAGCACCGAGATACGATTGCTGCTGTGTTATCTTGTCAAGAACGCCGGGCCTATCACACGGACGGAAATCGAAAACGCCCTGATGGAAGAGGCACTGGTGAATTATTTTGAGATCGGCTCCTGCCTGGACGACATCGCCCGGCAGCAGCTCGTGACGGCGGACGGCGACCGGTACACCATCACCGACAAGGGCCGGAAAGTGGCGCAGGAGCTGGCCTACGACCTGCCCCGCAGTGTGCGGGAAAAGGCGGTTGCCGCCGTGCTGCGCAGCCAGACCTGGGCGCGCAAGGAAGCCGAGTACAGCGCCCGCATCAGCGAAAAGGCCGACGGCCATTGCTCCGTGCGCTGTCAGGTGAAGGCTCTGGACAGCGAGCTGTTCTGTCTGGACATCGGCACTCCCGACCGGCTGAGCGCTGAGATGGTAAAAAAGCAGTTCATTTTGAAGGGCAATGAGATTTATCAGATGCTCATTACCAAATTGACCGAAGAAGAGAAATAGCATAAAAGTCCGCTGCACGTTGGTTTCGTGCAGCGGACTTTTTGTTAGATCAAGATACAGATGAGTCCGGTACAGCCCTCGTTGATGACCCGTTCCAGCGTCTCCTGCAAACGACCCCGGGCCTCCTGCGGCATATGGAGCAGCTTGTTCTGCAGGCCGTCGTTGACCAGCTCGTGGAGGCTCTTGCCGAAGATGTTCGACTCCCACAGGCGGACGGGGTCGTCCTCGAAATCCTTCAAAAGGCTCTGCACGAGGTCTTCGCTCTGCTTCTCCGTCCCCACGATGGGACTCAGCTCGGTGTGGATGACCGCCTTCATCATGTGGATGGACGGCGCGCTGGCCTCGAGACGGACGCCGTACCGCCCGCCCTGCCGGACGATCTCGGGCTGTTCCAGCGAAAGCTCGTCGATGGACGGCATCACGATGCCGTAGCCGGTGGCCTCCACCTGCTCCATCGCACTGCGTATCTTCTCGTAGGCACGCTTGGCTTTGGCCAGCTCGATGATGCAGGGCATCAACCCTGCTTCGTCGCCGATTTCCAGGCCCGTCTGCTCGCTGAGCACCTTATAAAACACCTCGGGCTTGAGCAGCACCGTGATGCGGACCACACCGTCGGCGAGGTTCATCCCGCTGAGAGCGGCGTTTTCCACGGCCTCGCAGTCCAGCGCCGCCCGGCCGGAGTCGGAGACGTCCTTCATCCGGGAAATTTTCTCGGAGAGCTGCATGGCCGCTGTGTATACCTCGGTCTGGAGCCAGTGGCCTTTGTCCAGCATCGTCACCCAGCGGGGCAGGGCGAAATCCAGCTCCCGCACCGGAAACTCGTAGAGCACCTTCTGCAAAATTTCGCCCAGCTGCGCCTCGTCGAGGTCGAGGCAGCTCACAGGCAGAACGGTCCGGCCATAGCTCTCTTCCATTTCCGCCGCCATCGCTCTTGTCTAGGGGGCGTCGGGGTGGGTGCTGTTGAGCAGGATGACGAAGGGCTTGCCCAGCGCTTCCAGCTCGTCGATGACCCGCTTTTCTGCCGGGATGTAGTTTTCGCGGGGTATCTCGCTGATGGTTCCGTCGGTGGTGACGACGATGCCGATGGTGGAGTGGTCCCGGATGACCTTGCGGGTGCCGGTCTCGGCAGCGAGGTCGAAGGGGATCTCCTCGTCGAACCAGGGGCTTTTGACCATCCGGGGCTTGTCATTCTCCTCGTGGCCCATGGCCCCCTCCACCATGTAGCCTACGCAGTCGATGAGCCGGATGCTGCACTCTCCCCCGCCCTCCAGCGCCAGCGGCACCGCCGACTCCGGGATGAACTTGGGCTCTGTGGTCATGATGGTGCGCCCCGCCGCCGACTGGGGCAGCTCATCGCGGGCGCGGAGCTTCGCGTCCTCCGGGCCGATGGCGGGCAGCACCAGCTTTTCCATAAACTGCTTGATGAGGGTGCTCTTGCCCGTGCGCACCGGCCCCACCACACCAATGAGGATGTCGCCGCCGGTGCGGGCTCCTATCTCGCGGCAGACTGCCGCCTGCTCGATTCGTTCCTGCTTTGCCAAAATGCTCTCCCCTCTCTTCCCATTTGAAAGCCATTTGGAAGAAATTTATGCGACGGCGGGAGGAATTAGTACGATGCAAAGCAGCGCATCACCGTCAAAATCATACTTTCTTCAAAAAAATCCAAAAAAATTGCAAAAATCTGTTGACAAGGCTGCCTTATCCGAGTATAATATCTCATGTCGCCGGTGCTTCGGTAGGGAGGCAACGGATGATGACCGGGTGTAGCGCAGTTTTGGTAGCGCGCTTGAATGGGGTTCAAGAGGCCGTGAGTTCGATTCTCGCCACTCGGACCAA
>PPYF01384951.1_pt1 | contig 41839 bp, 29 predicted proteins | sample 1559871 | NCBI WGS metagenome assembly PPYF01 (sample SAMN08240021, study PRJNA423297) | Human gut metagenome, whole genome shotgun sequencing project.
ACCCGTTCATTGGTCTGCTCCCTTCGCCTCTCATCTCGATGAAAGCTTTGCAGCTCATCCCAGATGACGATACGGATCAATCCCTTTTCGTCGCGTTCGATAAGGTCGACTTGTTCGAGTGCCCGTAGTCCGTTTTCAATGAAAGGCTGACGGCGGTGCAGGCTCTTGGCAATGAGCTGTGTCGTAAGGGGCTCGGTCTCCGACACGTAAATCTTACCGTCGTCGTTGACCATGCCGGCCATATCCTTTAAGAAGAACCAAAGGACGATATACGAATCGCCGTTAGGAAGATTCATCAAATAAAGGATACGGGGATCTAAAAAGAGTCCCACTTTCGTTTTCAGCCATTGTAACTTTTTCATTGCCAGCACCTCTTCTTTTCTTCTTGGGGAATGTCTTTCGAAATTACCCCTCTATATACATAAGAGAAAAATAAATCAAAATGCGGCACATTTTTTTACAAAAATGGCGTTTTTCGTTTTATCTTTTCTCGAAAATAATCCCTATTTCAGAATTAATAATCATTTTATGACGACTTTGTTCACGGCTATCAGGTGATACCTACGAAATACCTAAAGTTTTCTGAACTTTCAAAATTTTGCAAACTAATACATTCGTCCATTCCACGCATACAGTTTCAGCAAAAATCCGGCAAGGCCTTCCCCCGTTCCAAACCTGCCTTTTCTGCCATCAGGCCCTTTCATTTCCGGCAGCTCTATTTCATCTTAGAAGGGCTCTTTAGAAATTCCCCTTCTACTATACTAGGACAAAAAAAAGGCCAATCGTCTAAAGTTTTTTTCAAACTTTTTCCAAAAAGTCACCATTTTCCCATTTTCATTTTTCGTATTTTTCCTTATTTCAGTTGATTATATCCATTTCTGACTCAATACATTCTAAGTGCTAAGGCTAGCATTCAAATACTTAACGTTTTCTGAACTTTCAAAAATTTGCAAATTAATACATTCATCCATCCTGAATATACGTTTTGGCAAAAAATAAGCTACCCTCATCGATTCGGATAAGGGAAATTTCTATCCCAATGTTCCCTATATCCGAATCAAAATCTGGGGTGCAAAAATTTATAAAATTAAAAAAATATAATCTTTCCCTTATGCACTCTCATCGCCCTTTCATCTTTTCTTATATCTTTTCTTGTATCTTATCTTTTCTATATCTTATCTCCCTCTTTTCTTATCTCTTCTTATCTTCTCTTTCTGTAACGCGTTACACCTCGTCGAAAAGGATAATTTCAAAAGCCTCATCCATCGCAGTACAAAGCCATTTAAGAGCATTTCATCCGATTGGCAAATCACCTTATTACGCCCTTATTCTTTCCATAGAAAGGACAGAAAGGCCGGAATAAGTCCCGCTTTATAACTCTAATTACAACAAAAAATGCCGATAGGCATGATCCTATCGACAGGTTCAGACTCTATTGTTAGGATATCCAAACAGACCTCATGATAGAGCTGCAATGATTTCGCAAATCTTTTCACCCCACCGGAATAACCCCGACATACAAAAAACGGCCTCCCGAACTTAGATTTTTTTAATCCAACTTCAGGAGACCGCTCAATCTTATCGAAGGTCCAAAAGATCCAACGTTACCCGCTCAAACATCAATCGATAAAATCAGCCATCAGTTCTTTGACAATGCCTTCACAACTTTTTACATCCTTAATCAAGTCTATCGCCGTGTTGACCGAAACGATGCCCTCATCTAACCTGCCTTCCAGCATCCCCGGACGAAGGCCATCGATTTGATTGATTTTTTCATCGAGTTCCGCTGTGGACATGCCTGCGTCGTACAAGCGGGCTAATTCTTTAGCAAATGTATGCGGTGTGGAGCGCTGCGTCCCGGACACAAAAACTAAGTCCTTCCCTTTTGAGTGAATAATATCTTGTTTACAAGCATCCGACGCCGGGCATTCATCGGACAGAATGAAGCGGGTCCCTACATAAACGCCTTCCGCGCCAAGGGCAAAGGCAGCCCTTACGCCGCGAATGTCGTTAATACCTCCCGTAGCCATGACCGGAATCTGAACCGCATCTACAATGGTCGGTACAATGGAAAAGGTCCCGATTTGATTTTGAGGGATCCATCCGCCTTCATCATACCCCGTGGCAATGAGGATATCTGCGCCTTCCGACTCTGCCAATCGGGCTGCTTCCGGCGTCGGCGTCAGCTCGCGATGCACCCAAATACCCTTCCCTTGTTTCATTTGCTTAACCAATTTTTTATTAACTTGGCCAACGGTTACAAAAATCTTTACCCCTTCTTCAAAGGCGACGTCAATGATTTTTTCTGAATAGGCCTCCATGTCCGTCATTCCGTCTTCCGGCAGGAATACATTGACCGCAAAAGGATTTTCCGTCTGCGCCTTAATGTTACGAAATTCATTACGATATCGGTCTTCCGTACTAATGCGTTGATGGCCTTCAAATTTTGCACCGGCATTCGGGCCTAACACGCCCATGCCACCGGCATTCGATACGGCGGCGACCATGTTCGCATCGGTAATCCAGTTCATCGCTGCCTGGACAATGGGGTATTTAATGTGGAGTATATCACAGATTCTGTTCGTATCTTTCATCAGTCTCACCTTTCTATCACTCGTCTAATATACATCGTTACGATAACGAAGCAGCCTGCCCTAATCCCCTCGGGAACCAGGCAACAGGCTATTTCTAAAACTTTCAACCCCACCCATGTTTGACGCTAATATCGTGTTTCCAAAAACCGTTCTCATTACCTTGACTGATTTCCAGTATAAGGGCAGACTCTGCTCTTTGTCAAATCCATTGCCAGAAAAATAAAACCGTCCAAACAAAAAAAGTCCCAAGAAGCGCTTTAATAAGCCCATCTCGGGATTTTAAATTTTTACCGAACAAGCCGCACTTTCTGTTTCTTCCCTTTTTGTTACCTGGGGAACAGAACCAGAAAATGCTTTTATGCTATGCTACTTGGAGGAAGCCGTTTTCTGCGTTTCCTGTGAACAGTAGGCTGCTAATCTATCGAAATCCAAGATATGGATACAACCGCGTTGTACCTTGATGATGTTTTCCTGCCGCAGACGGGACAGGCACTTTGTAACGTGATTACGCCCCACCCCTAATAAGTTCGCTATGTTTTCCTGCGTAATCGCGACAGAATGGCTGCCGTCCCGGTTATTCTCGGCCATGAGAAACAGAAAATTACAGAGTTTGAGGAAGGTGTAATTATAGCGCTGATGGGCCACGTCATAAATGAGCATGTTGATATAGGCTGATTGATGTTCGATCAGCCGGTCCATCAAAGCCGGATTCCGGAGAGAAAATTGATAAAAATCCTCTCGTTTAAAAGCAGTGACGGCTACGTCCGTCAAGGCTTGTATAACCATCGCATTTTCAATTTTGTAATGAGATTTCTGCATCCCCGGAAAGATGGTGCCTGCGCCATGAAAGGATAATATTTTTCGATGCCCCTTTTCATGCTCTACATACGTTTCTGCAATCCCGGAACGGAAGTAGTAGACCGTTGTAATCGGTTCCCCGATAGTCCATAAGAAATCACCTTTGTGAAAAACTTTTTCAGTATGTTCCAAGGTAAGTAAGTCCGGGTACAGGGTTTCATACTCACCGGAAAAATAATAAGTAGGAAGAATATGGCCCATGGTTAACACTCCTTTCCCTTTTCACTATACCACAAAAAAGAACCAAGGGGAAAGCAAGAAACCTTACTGCGTCAAAAAGTGTAAGCCGGAAGAAGGCCGACACGAGTGCGATGGAACGCACGGACAAGGAGAACAAAACGGGGAAGCGCAATGCATGAAAGGATAGAAACGAGGTATGTTATGAAACTATTGATGATATGGGCCAGTCCCAATAAAGACGGTTTGACCGCCGCCGCAACCGAACGAATCCGACAAGGAATGGAACAAACCGGCGTATTCGTTGAAACGCTGCATATGAACCGACTGACAATAAAACATTGTCTGGCCTGTAAAAACGGCTGGGGAGATTGTCGTGAAAAGGGCTCTTGCATCATCCGAGATGATTTTATGGACCTCTACGAAAAAATGAAAGAAGCCGAGGGATTCGTGTTAGTGACGCCGGTGTATTGGCACGATATGGCTGAAAATCTGAAATCATTTTTAGATCGCCTGCGACGTTGTGAAACCGGGAAAAATCACTTCCTTGGCGGGAAAAAATGCATGCTTGTCGCCTGTGCCGGCGGAACCGGATTAGGGGCCATTTCCTGTCTTTCCCATATGGAAGACGTATTATCCCATATGCAAATAGCCGCCGTTGACCGGCTTCCTATCATTCAATTCAATAAGCAGTATCTGCTTCCGGCACTTACCGGCGCCGGAAAGGCGTTTGCAGCATATATCGTCACAAAAAAAGGAAAGGGTGAAACCGATGAAACGTAATATAGGAGCAAAATTAGCCATCTATCCCACCCCGGTTTATCTGGCAGCCACGTATGACCGGGATGGAAAAGCCAATGTCATGACCGTTGGCTGGGGCGGTGTATGCAACAGCATCCCCCCTTGCGTCTGTATCTCCGTAAGGCCGGCAACGCATACCTACCATGCCTTGATGGAACGAAAAGCCTTTACCCTGAATTTAGCGACGGAAGACTTTACCAAAGAAGCCGCTTACTGCGGACGGTTTTCCGGCAAAAACGTTGACAAGTTCAAAGAACTGGGCCTTACCCCTATACGGAGCAACGTCGTAGATGCCCCGTACATACAAGAATTCCCGATTAATTTAGCGTGCAAAATCATTCAAATCCATGAAATAGGCTCGCACACTCAATTCATCGGCCAAGTGATGGATGTCGAAATGGATGAAACCTTACTGCAAAAAGATATCTCGATACTGGAGCACTTGAAGCCCATCGTCTATGGCGTCGGAAATGATTTTGGCTATTATGGAATCGGGAAAAAAATCAGCCAATGAAAAGGAGTCAATCATGAGAAAGTTAAATTATAAGGCAGCGGCTGTCACATCAGCCCTGCTGTTAACGCTGGGTATCGGGTCAACCGTTCTGGCAGCACAGCCCGTTCCCGTTACGGCAGCCCTGCAAACGGCTGCCAAAATAAGTGCTGCCGTCCCCCACTGGAATGAGCGTATCCCTCAGACCATCGAAGCGTCGGCCTTGGCCCTGCCTACGAAAGGCGCCGTCATTCAAACGGTAACCTATATTCCTAAAAATCCAGACCCGACGAAAGCCGGAGACTATTATGCCGTCCGCGGCAGCATTAAACCCGTCGATGCACAGGCGCCGGATATTGAATTCCAAGTCAATCTGCCGCGTCATTGGAACCATAAAATGGTCCAGTTCGGCGGAGGCGGCTTCAATGGCACCCTGGTTACCGCCGACGGCCAGACAGAAGGCCAAGGGGCAGAACTCGTACCGCCCCTCAATCAGGGGTATGCGACCTTCGGCAGCGATGGCGGCCATAAAGGAGAGGTATGGGATTCCACATGGGCCGTCAATGACGAAGCCCTCCATAATTTTGCTTCGGACCAGCTAAAGAAGACGAAAGACACCGCTTATGCCATCGTCCTGTCCTATTACGGCGAAAAGCCGCAGCGGACCTATTTCATCGGCGGGTCCAACGGCGGCCGAGAAGCCCTGATGGCAGCCCAGCGATATCCGGACGATTACGACGGCATCGTGTCCCTCTACCCCGTCCTCAATTGGATTCCCAAGGCGCTGAAAGATCACGAAGATACAAAAGCGGTATTGGCACAGCAAGGAAGCGGCTGGATCAGTCCGGAAACCTTCGCCGTGATAAAAAAGGTCGTGACCGACACAGCTGATGCCTCAGACGGCAAAAAAGACGGCCTGATCGCCGATCCCTACGCAGCGGACGCTAAACTGCCGGAAATCAACCAGCGCTTAAAAGACAAACTCACACCGCAGCAAGCAGCCGTTTGGAATCAATTTTTGGCCGATAAAAAGTTTACGCCGGAAACGCTGGCCGATCCCCAGGTTCCGGTCATACCCGGCTATTCAGTGTCTCAGCTTCTGATTGACGAGGACATGAATCAATTCGGCAGCGCCCCGGGGAAACGAGACGGCATGATGATGCAGTTCAGCGACAATGTCATCAAATACCAGATCATGCAGGACGGGAACTTTGATCCGGACCAGCTCGATGAACACCGGGATCACGCCAATATTGCCAAAGCAGCGGCTTTATTGGATGCCACCAGTCCGGACCTGCGTGCCTTTGCCAAACACGGCGGAAAGATGATTATCCTTCACGGGACGGCGGACCAACTGGTTGCCGTAAAAGGAACAGTAGATTATATTAAGAATCTGCATCATTTCATGGGTGACAAAGCAGCATCCGACCTGTACCGCTTCTACCTGGCACCCGGTTATGGTCACGGCAGCGGATCCCTCTTTACCATCAGCCGCGATCTGCTGAAGGATCTCGACCAGTGGGTCACAAAAAACAAGGCACCAGAAGCCCTTACCGTCAACAATCAAAACAACCTCCAAGAAAGCCAAGTACTCGTACCACAAACATTGAAGTAACCAGTTCTGAGTCGTCTCCATCAAAAAAAGAGTGACTCAACAGACAGCGATAACCTCTTCTTACGAAAAATCCCTTGTCATAAATTATTATGCAGGCACGCACCGGCCACCGGTATAGCCGTAAGATGATGATTCCCCGATCAACAGCATAACACTCACAGATAAAAATAAGAGCTATGAACCAATGGATACAGCTGTCCATAAGTTCATAGCTCTTTTCATGGATCTTTAAATTTCATATCGCATCAAATCAACGATCCCGACTATTTCCAGGCAGCATTATTAGCCAGGCACGCTATATCGATGTCCATTGGAACATTGTATACAGCCCGCCAATTTCTGCTGGGAATTCGTCTCTTTATTTGTCCTTCTTATCTCCCGTGTATTCGATGACGATGATGGCTCCCTTATTTTCCATTTCGGTAATGGGCTTGCCGTCTTTACCCATAGCATTGCCGCCGTTATCCGTCGCCACGTAGATTTTTGTCGTATCCGGACTTACGAGGACATTGCGGTACCGATTATTGGTCTTGAACATTTTTTCTACATCGCCCTGGACCTGTTCGCTCTTGCCGTCGAGTTTCACGCGATAAATGGCGCCGCTCTTAAGGGTCGTAATGAGCAGGGAATTCCGCCACTCTTTAATTTTCCCGTTTGCCGGATAGTAGGCAACGCTGGAAGGAGCGATGGTCGGCCAGCCGATGTAGTAAAGGGGTGCATAGGTTTCATCGGCAAAGTTATAGCCGTTACGGACAACATTAAAGGATTTGAGCGGATCTTTAAGATTCGGGGCATCAAAGTCGGTTTCCTTCTGAGTCGGAACGCCTGCCGGAATGTTGTTTGAATCGAATTTTTCCTGTAATTCTTTGGGCGCCTTGGAATAGTTGGCATACACATAGGATTCGTTGTCTCGATAGCCTGCCACATAGGGCCAGCCATAGTTGCCGCCTTTTTCAATGAGGTTCAGCTCATCATCCGTAGACGGGCCATGCTCTGTCGCAAAGAGCTTATCCCCTACAAAGGCCAGGCCCTGCGTATTGCGGAATCCATAGGCATATACATGGCTGCGGACACCATTTAATACGGGGTTGTCAGCGGGAATGGAGCCGTCTTTATTGAGACGCAAAATTTTGCCCGGATAGAGGCTGTAATCTTTAGCAGCAACCTGCGCTGCCGTCGGCAGCATCTGCGCCTGGATTTCCTTGGCTACGCGAGATCCCTGATTATTCCCTTGGTCACCGATGGTATAGTAAAGCTTGCCGTCGGGGCCAAAACGGAGACGACCGGAGTTATGGTCAACGCTTGCCGGCAGATTATCGAGGATAGCCGTTTCATCACGGAGCGTCTCGGTCTTAGGATCATAGGTCATGCGGACAATACGGGCATGCTTTTCACCATTGACTTCATAGGTATAGGCCGTGTAGACATAGTTATTGCCCTTCAGGAACTGCGGATCCAAGGCTAGGCCCAGAACCCCTTGATGCGGCGGCGCTGCCACAGCATTGTGGAAGGTATACAGTACCGTATGCTTACCCGTTTTCGGGTCGACCTTAGAAATCGATTTCGACTGCCGTTCCGTTACCCACAACGAATTGTCCGGTCCCCAAAGGACTTCCCAGGGAGAACCAAGACCATCGACAAGGACCGTCGCCTTGAAAGGCTCTGCAATATTTACCTTGTCTCCATGAGCTGCCTCAGCCACCATACCGAGACCGGCCGTTGCTGTAATGGCAAGGCTGCAAAGTACTGCTGCTGCTAATTTCTTCATAACAAATCTCCTTTCAAATGAAAATTTTTATACTTAGCTATCTCTAATCGTCTATATACGACTAGAGGTATCCACATACCAAACAGCACCCGAATGTCACATATTCGGGTACATTATATAATCCACTTAAACAGGTAGTCGTCCTGAATCGTTAGATTGTTTCAGTCTTTTAACGGATAAGTTATTTTTTATCTATTTTACTATTATAAAACAAAAACATAAAAAAAACAGCCTTTAAATGGTATTTTTATCATTAAAAAGACTGTTCCTGCGAACCGTGCATAAGCTGTACATATCTGTACCGCTATGTACCAATCCATAACTTCATTCCCATTGCGGATGAAGCCGACCTTATAAAATGGGGCTGATGCATGTTTTCTTTACTACATTAAAAATTTCCCACAGCTATCTTGCACTAACTATTTTAAGTTACGATTTAATGTCATATATAGCAATATAATGCGCTTCAAAAGGCTATAAGAAATACTTCCCCGAAAAGGAGATAACTCAACAAGTAGATCCTTATATCGGCACTCACCTGTATAATGGGTGGATTATTGATTCACAGGAGGTGCCAGCTTGCCCGAATACTCGTCCTACAAAGAGTCGAAAAAGTCTGCCGATTACAGCAGACTTTTTCGATTAGAGGTTAAATTATAGTAAAAGCTGTTCAGAACAGTACCTTCCTTATTTTATGCGAAGTCCCAAATTAGTCAAAGTCGTTTCCTCCCGTGCTACACGAAGGATTTCATCGACAGCACCCGTTCCCATATTGATGAGCGCTTCTTTTGTATTGGCTCCATTATGCGGCGTTCCGACAAAATTAAATTGTTTGAACAATTCGTGAACTTTGGGAACCGGTTCTTCTACGAAAGCATCTGTAGCGGCTCCAAAAATCTCACCCTCGGCTAAGGCCTCGCTCAAGTCATGCTCATTGATAATGCCTCCACGAGAAGCGTTAATGACAATCACATTTTTCTTACACATAGCCAGTTCCTTAGCTGAAATCATATTTCGTGTCTGATCATTCAGCGGCACCGATACAGATATAACATCACTAGTCTTATAAATGTCATTCACATCGTCAGTATAAGAAAAGCCAAGCGCTTCAGTCTTTTCTTTGCCCAAAAAGGGATCGTATGCCAGAATATCCATATCAAACCCATATTTTAACCGCTTTCCGACAATAGCCCCAATGTGCCCGATTCCGATGAGTCCGGCACGCTTTCCGGAAATTTCCCGGCCGCTGAGAAACATCGGTTGATTGCGTTCCAATCCTTCCAGGCAGGCCTGATGACTAGCCGTCAGCTTATGAGCGCAATCAAGGATCAATCCGATAATCAGCTCGGCAACCGAGTTAGAATTTGCCGTCGGCGTATTGGTCACGAGAATGCCTTTAGACGCAGCATAGGGAATATCAATATTATCCGTCCCCACCCCATGCTTAGCAATAATACGCAATTTCGGCATAGCATCTATTTTTTCTTTATCCATGATATAGGTACGCACGATAACGGCTTCCGCCTCGGCCATATTCTGAATTGCCGGATCATCCCAGGTAACGACATCCAAATATTGTTTTGCATATGCTAAAGCTTCCTCAGAAATCGGGTCAAAAATATATGTTTTCATGTTTAATAACCTCCTACTTATTCTGTGCGGCTGCGTGCTCCGAAGCAGAAATAGGTTCAATCATTGTCATAACGAGAATAAACGTAATCATGGAAATAGCTGCTAAGAAAACGAATACGGCATCCCAGCTGAACGCATCCAGAATCATACCGACAGCAAAGGGGGCAAAAGCACCACCCAAGGAACCAGCAGTATTGACAATCGACGCGGCAAAGGGACATTTTTCCTTAGTCGTAATCCCCATCGGATAAGCCAAAAACATGGAGTACCCAAAATTAAGGAAGATACCCGCCATAAGAAGGATCAATCCTAAGGCCGTCGGATCACTAGGCGCATATAAGAGAGAATACATGAGGACAACCGTACTGACAGCCGTAATGAGCATATTGGGCTTGCGTCGACTTTCAAATACTTTGTCTGAAACGATTCCACCCAGCAGGTTACCTACAACGGCACCGACCCAAGGAGCTGCCGCTACTAATCCGACCTTGATAATCGAGAAATGTTTTACATGCACTAAATACGTAGGAATCCAAGTCATAATTGTATACGTAATACCAACCAGGAAAAAGTATCCTAAGGCACAGGCCCAAATATTCCAAGAACGCAATACCTCTGCATTCGTAGCCAAAGGTTTTACAATGCGCGTGCGGATAAATCTGTCAATTCTTTTATCATAACGAATCGTACCCGTTTCCGTCTTTTTAACTTCCTTGCTTGCGGCTACAGTCGGATTATTAATATATGCTAATTCAGCTTGATTAACAAAACGACTATCCTTTGGATTATCTTTTACAAACAGCCACCATAAGACAGCAAACAAGGTGCCGGGAACAGCAAAGATATAAAATACTTCCCGCCAGCCATACATCAGGATAATCCAAGCACAGACGGGCGGTACAAAGGCTGGTGCAAACTTAATGGAGGCCATAAACACGCCCGTAGCAATGCCTTTTTCCTTGGCAGGGAACCAGCGATTAATCGTCGTTAAAGAACCGATATTAATAGGTCCTTCTGAAAAGCCCAGCAAAGCACGGGCAAATTTCAGATGAAGGGCCGAATTAGCGAACCCCATTATAAAGGTTGCTAAAGAGGTCAGAATAATGGACAGCGAATACAATTTTCGCACGCCTCGTTTTCCGTATAAGTGTCCTGACGGAATCTGTACAATGGCATACGTAATATAGAAGAAACTGGCCATAGCCCCTATATCTGTATTACTCATGTGAAAGCTTTCTTGAATATATGGGACAACCATGCCAATATTAGATCGGTCGGCACCGGCAATCATATAGATACAGAAGATCAAAGCCAAGACAAACCATCGGAAATTAGATTTCTTTTTCATCTGTTCATTCATATTGATCATCCTCCATTATTTTGAACGGATAATGGCATGAGCGGTCTCTTCCATTAATTCTTTCGACGGATTTTTCTGATCGATCTTAGATGTTTCGATAATCAGTTCATATAAATTAACACCGGTTGCAGCAGCCACGTCTTTATAGGTACCGACAAAGCTGGAATGGCAACCAGAATATCCTAATACAAGATCCAGTGGTTTTATCGGATTATGATATCCTTCTTTCGCCATAGCCGGCATGAGCTTGTCATCAATAAAGTTCAGTAGTTTATAAAAATCGTATTCTTGCGCCTTTCCTTCTCGGCGGAATAAGGCGAGCGCCCCTTCCGTCGTAATATTGCCAGCGCTGCGGGCCATCCCCATAAGTCCGCAATCGATAAAAGCGGCCCCTTCTCTTTCAGCAGCCTGGGCATTAGCCATAGCCAACCCCAAGTTGCTGTGTCCGTGAAAACCTACAGGAATGGATACTGCATTGACGATTTTACGGGTATACTCGGCAGCGTCCTCAGGCATCATATAACCGGCCGAGTCCATAATCGTAACAGCTTGGACACCGAAAGATTCAAGCATCTTCGCTTCTTCAGCCAATTCCTCCGGCGTGACAACGTAAGCTTTCATCAAACTGTATTTGGCTTCCAATCCGGCATCACGAACCATCTTAACAGCCTTTTCCGCCTTCTTTCCGTCGCCGGCATTGGCACCAACTCGTAGAAATTTGATTCCCTTAGCCGCCGCTAAAGCAATTAATTCGGCATCAGCAAAAGCTGCCGTCTGGAACATACCGATGTCAGCTTTATCGGCATAAGGTACAATGGTTTCTAGGTATTCTTCATCCGTTACCGGGCAGGATTTACCGCCGGCCTTTACGGAGCCCAAACCGGTACAGTGCCCCATTTCAATAACTTTGATATGACTGTCAATCAAACCTTCTATCATCAGCTTCGTCAATTCTGTCGAAAAGCCGGTGCCTACAACATTTGCACCGTCACGCAGCGTGCAGTCCATAATATACATAATTTAATTCCCTCCAATGATCCTTTTATAAAATTATTCACAATACATGCTATGTGTTTTCTCGATACGTATCTTCTGGTATAATCATATCATCAGGGGAATTAAAATAAAAACAAATACCTTTATTGCAAATTATCAATATTATTAATAATTAAATTAAAGAATGGGCATTCATATATTTAGAGAATAGTAATAATCATAATTAGCCTTCATTATACGAAAACAGCAATTATAATTGTAATTTTCTGTCTATCCACAGGAATTGCAATCAATATTATAATATTACACATGCGATTTTGTCATCTTAATATTCTAAAAAGAAAGGATATTATCCATGAACAGCGAATTAATAGAGACCTTCATCACGGTTGCCAATGTCGGTAATATCACAAAAAGTGCAAATCTGCTCTTTGTATCGCAGGCAACAGTCAGCCACCGCATTAAGCAGTTGGAAGAAAAAGTCGGGGTACAACTCATCCTTCGTACAAAAGGTTCAAAGCAGACAAATCTAACCGTAGCTGGAAAAAATTTTCTTCCCCTGGCGCAAAGTTGGTTTCATCTAAACGACGAGATCAATACGTTTCGGGAACGCCCTCAATCCTTAGAATTGTCTATCGGAGTCGTCGATAGTGTAAATAATTATTTATTGACCGATTTTTATAAAGACTTAAAGCGCGACACATTGGACTGGCGTCTCACGATTCGCACACTTCATACACAGGAAATTTACGATCATGTCCGTCAAAACACAATTGACATTGGCCTTCCATTAGGCGAACAACTCATCCCAGGTATCCAAGTAAAAAAAATCCATACGGAGAAGCTCATGGTCGTAAGCCGTCACAAAATCAAGGATAAAAATACCCTCTTCCCCATTGATTTAGACACTGATTATCAGATATTTATTCCTTGGGGGCAAGACTACCAACACTGGCATCATCGTTTTTTCCCTCCTGGAATACCGCCGAAATTTTCCGTCGACTCTGCCAAAGTGGCGGTAGAATTATTAGATGATAAGTTATGGTTTCTCGCCCCTTATGGCGTATGCATGCAAATTGCCAAAACATCAATCTGCCATATTTCCAAGCTAGGGCTGGACACTCCATCCAGAAATCTCTACATGATCACGAATAATTTGAACGCCCAAATTAAAAGAAGAGCCGTCGTCATGTTTAAACGTCGACTCATTCAATACATCCGCCGCAGCGAACGTTCCATCGAGGATATGCTGAATCAATACAATCCCGACGCGGAGACATTGTCGTATAAATCTTTTATTCATGAATTTGATACCAATGGCTAGGTATCGCAAAGATTATCGCTATACGTCCCTGCCATGACATCAGGAAAGGAAATCTTTCATAGAATCACTGCAAGCTCATCACAGTAGGCATCATTCTACAAACCATTCCACAAATAACATAACTTGGCATGGTTGCCTCCACCCGTAAAACGGGTAGCTCGACGGGAGGCGTAAGCCTTTATGGCTAAAAGTCAGCCTCTCAAGGCGCTGGCTTTCACTTTGTTCAAGACACGGTGCGCATAGCCCTAAAGTGATTCCCTCCTCATCGCTATAAAAAAGACAGGGCTTCATCCTATATTTTCTGGAAAACAAACTTGACTATATGAGTTATGTCTCATAAAATATAGATAGGAGGATTTACATGAGATTTGAATTATTGTTCTACGAAACCAGCGACGGTCAAAAACCTGTCGAAGAGTTTTTGCTCGGACTTGATGTAAAAATGCGAGCTAAAATGATTCAAATGATGGAACTTCTTGAAGATAAGGGATTTGAACTGCGAGAGCCCTACACCAAGCCATTGGAAGGCGGGATTTTTGAATTACGCTGCAAACAAGCAAGTAATATTACACGAGCCTTGTTTTTCTTTTATGTAGGAGGAAAGATCGTCGTTACTAACGGCTTTACTAAAAAAACACAGAAAACGCCACCAAAAGAAATATCTCTGGCACAAAAGCGTCGAACCGATTACATTCGCCGAATGGAGGAATTAACATGAAACGCTTAACAGACTTTAAAGCAGAACAGATGAAAGACCCTGCTTTTGCTTCTGCTTATATGGAAGTGGAACCCGAAATGAATATCATCCGGGCTATCGTGGACACAAGAATTGCTCAGCATCTTACCCAACAGGAATTAGCCGAGAAAACAGGTATTGCCCAAACAGAAATCAGCCGAATTGAAAATGGCAGCCGAAATCCTTCCTTAAAGATTTTACAGCGCCTGGCTGACGGCATGAACATGGTTTTAAAAGTGTCTTTTGAGCCGAAAAAGAAAAGTCAAGTATAAAGAGCTAGCTGCATACGAAAGTGCAGCTAGCTCTTTACCATTATAGAGGTATAAGGGCCACGGTTTCAATATGGTGAGTCCGCGGGAACATGTCGACGGGCTGTACTTTTTGTGTCTGGCAGCCGTGTTCTTTTAGGGGATCCAGGTCGCGGGCCAGGCTCGCCGGGTTTCAGGAGACGTAGGCAACGCGTTTCGGTTACTTCTTGTAAATCCGTGTTGTCCCCTCTTCTGCAAACGAGCAATAGATCATCGCGGTCTAATCCCGAATCAGATATAATTTTCAATCAAAAAGACAAGTCCTCCCCTGCAGATTTTCTGAAAATTTTGTATATAAAAAGGCTCTCAATCATCTATTTCACCATAGTGACTGAAAGCCTCGTTGCACGATATTAAACGGGGATGTACTCACAAATCCATTTCCATTTTTATTTCTTCAACAGGGACACCTTCGGTACTCCACTCGTTGTTTTCAACGGATTCCACCGTATGAAATCCCATTGTTTCTGATGCTCTCCCCTTTTCAAATTCCGAATGAGTCCCAATCACTCGATCCTTACTTTTCCCTTGTAATGAGGGCCACGGCTTCTACGTGATGAGTCCGCGGGAACATGTCGACGGGCTGTACTTTCTTGGTATGGTAGCCGTGGTCTTTAAGGTAAGCCAGGTCGCGGGCCAAGGTCGCCGGGTTGCACGAGACGTAGACGACGCGCTTTGGTTTGCTGTTGGCGATGGCTTTTAAGACCGGTTCGCCGCAGCCGGCCCGAGGCGGGTCTAAGACGATGACGTCGGGCCGGACGCCGTTTCTAATGAGTTCGGGCAGTTTATAGATGGCGTCGCCCAGGATGAATTGGGCGTTTCCGATCTTGTTGTCTTTCGCGTTGCGGACGGCATCGCGGATGGCCAAGTCGACGATTTCGATGCCGTAGACTTGTTTGGCCTTCTGGGCTAAGAACAGGGTGATCGTGCCTGTCCCGCAGTAGACGTCGGCAACGATTTCCCCGCCTTTCAAATCGGCAAAGTCGAGGGCCGTTTCGTAGAGGCGCTGGGCCTGTTCGCTGTTGACCTGGAAGAAGGACTGAGCCGAGATGTGGAAGGTCAGTGAACCGATGGAATCGTGAATGGTGCCACTGCCGTAGATGGTCTTGGTCTTATTGCCTAAGATGACGTTGGTATGGCGTTTGTTGACGTTTTGGACGACACTTTTAAGGCCCGGCACGTCACGGCGCAGGTATTGGACCAAATCTTTCATGTGAGGGACCATGTCCGATGCCGTTACCAGGCAGACCATGACTTCTCCCGTGTGGACGCCGACGCGACCCATGATATGACGGACGATGCCCGTCCGAGCGTCTTCGTCGTAGGCCGGAATCTTGAAATCTTTCATCCACTGGCGGACGACGGCGGCGATGACGTTATTGCCTTCTTTTTGAATGGCGCAGTTTTCGACGTCGATGACTTCATGGGTCGAGGCCGCAAAACAGCCGATAGCGACGTTTCGCTTACCCGCCGCGGCGACGGGAAACTGCATCTTATTGCGGTAATTCCACGGCGTCTTAGCGCCGAGGACGGGCAGGACGTCGACGCCCTGCAAATGGCCGATGCGTTCCATGGCGTCTTTTACCTGCTGGCGTTTTTCCTTCAGTTCCCCTTCATAGCTCAGGTGCTGAAGCTGACAGCCGCCGCAGCATTCGTATACCGGACAGGGCGGCTTTTCCCGATCCGGCGACGGCGTGAGGATTTGCTCTAAGGCCGCCGAGGCGTAGGTTTTCTTGACCATCGTCACCCGGGCCCGCACCGTTTCGCCGGGCAGGGCATAGGGCACGAAGACCGTAAAGCCTTCATAGCGGCCAATGCCTTCGCCGCTCGTCCCCAGGCCTCCAATGGACAATTCATAGGTTTTCCCCTTCTGCACAGGGATTTGCCGTGTTTCTTTCATGAGTTTCCTTTCTTGGCAAAGGGCCTTGCCCGCTTCTTTCAAAAACGGTACAAGGCCTTTTCTCTGCCCTTTATAAGATGATGTCGCTGACGACAGGTTCCTGCACGGCAGCCTGTTCGTCGGTTACGATGATATGGTCGGCGACGCGCTGAGCAAGAATCATCATATCGGCGTCTTTCTTTCCGTATAAGGTGAATAAGGCTTCGCCGGGCCGTACGGGATCGTAGAGCTCTTTAAAGAGGCGGATGCCAACCATGGGCTCGATGGCGTCTTCTTTCCGGGCCCGACCGGCGCCCATTTCCATGGCGATTTCACCGAGGGCTCGGCCGTCGATGTGGGTAATGTAGCCACCATCGGTGCTGACCGCCGTAAAGACCTGTTCGGCCTTCGTTAAGGCGTGCTTACCGATCCACGACGTACTGCCCCCTTGGACCTTGATGAATTCTTTAAACTTAGAAAGGCCCTTACCGGAAGCGATCAGTTCACGGATCATAGCCCGTCCTTGTGCTTCATCGGCTGCCTTTTTGCCGACGATGAGCATCTGAGCACCCAGGGCTTCGACGACTTCCATGAGACGCCGGCCCCCTTTCCCTGACAGGGCTTCAACGGCTTCATCGACTTCAAGAGAATTGCCGATAGCCGTCCCTAAGGGAGCCGACATAGACGTAATGACAGCCCGCGTCGGACGACCAGCCAGGCGGCCGATGCTGACCATGATCTTGGCCAGTTCCCGGGCCTTTTCTTTGGTCTTCATAAAGGCCCCGTCGCCGTATTTGACGTCGAGGACGATGGCATCGGCACCGGAGGCGATTTTCTTGCTCATGATGGAGCTGGCAATGAGGGGGATGCTTTCGACGGTCGCCGTCGCATCGCGCAGGGCATAGAGCAATTTGTCAGCCGCTGCGATTTCACCGGACTGGGTAATGAGAGACAGGCCGACGCGGCGCACTTGTTCTAAGAACTTTTCTTCCGGCAGGACGATCTGAAAGCCGGGAATCGATTCCAGCTTATCGGCCGTACCGCCCGTAAAGCCCAAGCCCCGGCCGCTCATCTTGGCAACGGGCACGCCGGCTGCAGCGACGAGAGGCGCGACGATGAGGGTCGTCGTGTCGGCAATGCCGCCGGTGCTGTGCTTATCGACTTTGATGCCGGGAATGGACGATAAGTCGACGATGTCGCCCGATTCTGCCATGGCCAAGGTCAATTCCGTCGTCTCTTCGTCGGTCATGCCTTGAAGATAAATGGCCATAAGCCAAGCTGCCACCTGGTAGTCGGCAATGCGGCCGGCCGTGTAATCGGCGATGAAGCGGCGTATTTCGTCAGCCGTTAATACTTTGCCGTCCCGCTTATGAGCGATGCAGTCCATTGGCCACATAGGATCACCTCAGTTCTGTTAAAAAGCCGGTTCCGAATTGAAGGCCCGTCAGGCCGAAATTATCCATGATGGTTTTGCCCAAATCGGCATAGGTCTTGCGGATGCCGAGGTCGACTGATTCACGAAGAGCCGGACTGTAGGCCAGAACCGGGACCCGTTCGCGGGTGTGGTCCGTGCCGTGCCAAGTCGGATCGTTGCCGTGATCGGCCGTAATGATCAGGAGTTCGTCGTCCTGGAGTTCTGCCATGAGGGGGCCTAAGTCTTTATCGAAAGTTTCCAGGCATTCGGCGTAGCCTTTGACGTCGCGGCGGTGGCCGTACATGCTGTCGAAGTCGACGAAGTTAGCCATGAGGAGGCCTTTATCACTGCGGTGGGCAGCCAACTGTTCCCGCAGGGCCACCATATCTTCGTGATTATTGGCCGTGTGATACGATTCAGTCAGGCCGATATGGGCGTAGATATCGCCGATTTTCCCGACACCGACGACGGCGTAGCCTGCGTCCGATAAGTAGGAAAAGACCATTTTCCGCTTCGGCAGACGGCTGTAGTCGCGGCGGTCGCCGGTACGGACAAAGTTCCCCTGTTCCCCGACAAAGGGACGGGCGATGATCCGGCCCACTTCATAAGGGCCGACGCAGACTTCGCGACGCGTAATGTCGCAGATGCGGTACAGTTCTTCTAAGGGAATGACGTCGTTATGGGCAGCGATTTGGAAAACGCTGTCGGCCGACGTGTAGACGATGGGCTTGCCGGTCTTGAAATGTTCGGCACCGAGTCGATTGATGATTTCCGTCCCCGAGGCGATTTCATTGCCGATGTATCCGCAGCCCGTCTTTTCCGTAAAGGTATCGAGGAGATCCTGGGGAAAAGCCTTTTCAAAGGTCGGGAAAGGATTTTCAACGGGATTTCCCATAAATTCCCAGTGGCCGCTGGTCGTATCCTTACCCATGGAGATTTCTTCCATGAGGCCGTAAGAGCCGATGACGTCCGTATCTTCATGATGGATGTTGGCGACCTTACCGAGGCCCATGCGGCGCAGATTGGGCAGGCTCAAAGGGACCTTAGCGTCGATGTGGCCGTAGGTATCGGCCCCCTTATCGCCGAAGCGTTCGGCATCGGGGGCTCCGCCGGCGCCGACGCTGTCGGTAACGATGACGATGATGCGATTGAATTTCATGTGCTCCCCCTTCCTATAATCCCGGCAAATATTTACGAGCCTTGGCAAAAGCGGCAATGGTCTTGGCATCGGTGATTTCATTCTTATCGATGAGGGCTTCCACTTCCTGCGGCGTATAGTATTCGACGTTCATGAATTCATCGTCGTCGAGATGCTGTTTGCCCTTTTCAAGACCTCTGGCCAAATAGAGGTAAATCCGTTCGTTGCAGAAACCGGGCGACGTATAGACATAGCCCATGGACAGGATTTCTTTGGCCGTCACGCCCGCTTCTTCTTCGAGCTCTCGGGCAGCGCAGTAGTCCGGCGATTCGCCGTCGTGTTCGATTTTCCCGGCCGGTACTTCCAGCATGGCAACCGCTGCTGCATAGCGGTACTGGCGGACGAGGATAATCTTTCCGTCATCGGTCAACGGCAGGATGGCGCAGGCGCCGAAATGCCAAACGGCTTCACGGGTGGCCGTCTTCTGTTCCCCACCCTGACCGTCGTCAATGGACACGGTGTCCACCGTTACGTGGAGCACCCGTCCTTTCATGATTTCTTTACGGGAAACGAGGGTTTCCTTACTAATACTCATAGTATCATCCTTTCAAAAAAAGCTTCCCGAACTCCGCTGCTGCGAACCCGAGAAGCTTTTTATTCCAACGCCGACAGCAAGCCGCAGGCTGTATTCTTATATGCAAAGCGGCTCGGCGTCTCCGGAAGGTTCCGGAAGGCTGCCGCTGTCTGAGTGTGGTTATGTTACAAATTTAGAAAGCAAACAGATCGTTCAAGCTTTCCGACATCGTCGGATGGGTGTAGATGAAGTCGCGCAGGACCTGGTATTTCAAGTTGTTGTCCATAGCGAGTTTAATGAGGTTGATCATTTCATGGGATTCAGCGCAGAAGAGCTGAACGCCGAGGATCTGATCGTCCGCACCGACGAGGGCCTTGAGGACGCCTTCCGGTTTGCGCAGGACTTTAGCCTTGGGAATGGCCGCAGCCGGCAGGTTCATGACCCGGTATTCGATGTTCTTAGCCTTGGCTTCGCTTTCGCTGAGACCGACCCGCGAGAAAGGCGGATCGATGAAGACCGAGTACGAGAAGGCACCGCGGTTCTGCGTCGTCCGGTCACCTTTGCCGCTCATGTCAGACATGATGATGCGGCTGTCGTCGAGGGAGATGTAGGTGAACTGCAAATTGCCGCAGACGTCACCGGCAGCCCAGATGTTAGGAACATTGGTGCGCAGGTGTTCGTCGGTTACGACAGCGCCTCTGTCGGAGAGAGCAATGCCGGCTTTCTGAGCTTCGAGACCATCCGTGTTGGGACGGCGGCCGGTAGCCATCAAGATGGCGTCGCCTTCTAAGACCGTATCCGTATCGCCGACGGTGTAATAGAGGGTTGCGCCGTCGATTTTCGTCGTCTTGGCCCCGGTTACGATTTCAATGCCTTTCGCTTCAAGGACGGAGCGGATGTTGTCGGCAATATCCTTGTCTTCGCGAGGCAAGAAGGCGTCGATATCCTGAACGACCGTGACCTTGCTGCCGAAGTTGGCGTACATGGCTGCAAATTCCAAGCCGATGTAGCCGCCGCCGACGATGGTCAGTTTTTCCGGCAGTTCATCCAAGTCCATCATCGATTCCGAAGTGTAAACCTTGTCGCTGTCTTTGACACCGGGAATGCCCGGGATGACCGACGTAGCGCCGGTGTTGATGACGAACTGCTTGCCTTCGAGCTGAAGGACGCCGTCTTTCGTCTTGACTTCGACGTGCGTTGCGTCGACGAAGGATGCCATGCCGTCGATAACTTCGACGCCGGCCTGGATCAGTTTATTGTAGTTAGCCTTGTTCAAGGCGCCCGTCAATTCGCGTTTGCCTTCGACGGCTTTTTTATAATACGCAGCTTTCGCTGCAAAATCAGACGTCGGAGCCGTTGCCGCTTCGGTAATGAGGCGTTTGGACGGAATGCAGCCGACGTTGATGCAAGTACCGCCGTACATGCCGTTGTCTTTTTCGATCAAGGCAACTTTTTTGCCCTGTTTGCCTAATTGTCCGGCTAAGGTTTTACCGGCTTTCCCAAAACCAATTACGATGACATCATACATTTTCATAATTAAGCCTCCTTAATTAAAAATATATAATCGTTGGTATCCATTTATGACAGCAGTCCGGCAAGGTCTCCCCTGCCGGCCGTTGTTTCCTTGAAAAAGCTGTTAGACGCCGGTACTGCCGATGCCGCCCGTACGAAGGCCGCCGGCAGTATCATCGTTTACGGTCAGGTACTTCATGAAGATACCCTGGCCGATGCGGTCGCCTTTTTCAATCGTATAGGCCACATCGTTCGTATTGTAGTAGGCGATCATAATATGGCCTTCATTGTCTTCATTATTGTAGTAGTCGCTGTCGACGATGCCCGTGCTGTTGGCCAGCATGAGGCCCTTTTTAAAGGCCAGGCTGGAGCGGATGAAAATAGACAGGTATTCATCGCCTTCCATGAAAGCCTTAAGGCCCGTCGGGACGACGGTCACGGCATGAGGCGCCAGCACCGTCGTTTCAGCGGCTTCCAAATCGTAGCCGGCACTCTTGGCCGTCTTGCGAATGGGAATATGGATGTCACGGTCTTTGTAGGCCGTGACGATTTCAAAACCTCTGCCCGTCATGACGGCCTACCGTTTCTGGCGGTCGCGATTGCCGCTGTGACCGCCGCGAGGACCGCGACTTCTGTGAGACGGAGCTTCGTCACCGCCGCCGAGGAGGGCTTTACGGGACAGGTTGACACGGCCCTGGCTGTCGATTTCGACGCACTTGACCATGATTTCATCGCCGACGTTGACCACGTCTTCGACTTTTTCAACGCGTTCCATGGCCAGCTGGGAAATATGGACCAAGCCTTCTTTCCCGGGCAGGACTTCGACGAAGGCGCCGAAGTTCATGAGGCGAGTGACTTTACCGACGTAGGTCTTGCCGACTTCTACGTCTTCCGTCAATTTTTCGATCCAAGCTTTCGCTTTGTCACCGCTTTCGCCGTCGACGGCTGCGATGTAGACCAAGCCCGAATCGTCGATGTCGATTTTAGCGCCCGTTTCTTCGGTAATCTGCTTGATCATCTTGCCGCCCGGCCCGATGACGTCGCGGATCTTATCGGGGTTGATGTGGATGGAAATGATGCGCGGAGCGTAGGGAGACAGTTCCTTACGCGGTTCGTCGATGGCCTGGAGCATCTTGCTCATGATGTGGAGACGGCCTTCGTGAGCCTGTTTCAAAGCCTGGTCGAGGATTTCACGGCTGAGGCCTTTGATCTTGATATCCATCTGAATGGCCGTAACACCCTTCATCGTACCGGCAACTTTAAAGTCCATATCGCCGAGGGCGTCTTCCATGCCCTGGATGTCGGTGAGGATGGTAAAGTCTTCGCCTTTCGTGACCAGACCCATGGCGACGCCGGCTACAGGAGCCTTAATGGGCACACCGGCATCCATCAAGGACAAGGTGCTGCCGCAAACGCTGCCCATGGAACTCGAACCGTTCGATTCGAGGACTTCCGATACGACGCGGATCGCATACGGGAATTCTTCTTCGCTCGGCATGACCTGCGTCAGAGCCCGTTCAGCCAATTTGCCGTGACCGATTTCACGACGGCCGGGACCGCGGGACGACTTCGTTTCGCCGACGCAGAAGGACGGGAAATTATAGTGGTGCATATAGCGGCGGTCCGTTTCCAGGCCGACGCCGTCAATGTGCTGGCTTTCCGACAAAGGAGCCAAGGTGCAGAAGCTCATGATCTGCGTCTGGCCGCGGGTAAAGAGGCCCGTGCCGTGGGTGCGGGCAAAGAGACCGACTTCGCAGCTGACCGGACGGACTTCGTCGACGCGACGGCCGTCGGGACGAATCTTGTCAACGGCGATCATGTGACGGACGATTTCCTTAATCATCTTCTGAGTAATGTCGGCGACGTCGTCGGCATTATCGGGGTAGATGTCGGCAAAGTGTTCATAGATGTCGGCTTCGACGGTGTTCATCTTTTCTTCGCGTTCGATCTTATCGGCCGTGAAGATAGCCGTCTTCATGGCTTCTTCGCCATAGGCGTGAACGGCTTCGACGATGTCAGCCGGCGGTTCTTTTTCGACGAATTCCTGTTTCGGTACAGAAATGCTGTCCAGGAAGGAAAGCTGGAATTCGACGACTTTCTTGATTTCTTCATGGGCGACCATGATAGCGTCGAGGATCTGTTCTTCCGGAACTTCTTTAGCACCGCCTTCAACCATGAGGATGGCGTCTTTCGTACCGGCAACGACGATGTCCATGTCGCTTTGTTCGCTCTGAGCGACCGTCGGGTTGATGACGAATTCACCATCTATACGGCCGACGCGGACACCGGCAATCGGGCCGGCAAAGGGAATATGCGACATGCACAGGGAAACAGAGGCGCCGATCATAGCGGCGATTTCCGGGGCATTGTCGTGATCTACGCAAAAATCATAAGCCACGACGTGGACGTCATGACGATACGTTTTCGGGAAGAGCGGACGGATCGGGCGGTCGATGAGACGGGCAAAGAGAGTTGCCGATTCGGGCGGTTTGCCTTCTCGTTTAATAAAGCCGCCGGGGATTTTGCCGACAGAGTACATCTTTTCTTCGTAATCGACGGTGAGCGGGAAAAAGTCTGCGTCTTCACGGGCTTCCTTCGACCCCGTTGCCGTTACGAAAACGGCGGTGTCACCATACCGTACCAGTGCGGCACCGCTGGCCTGTTTAGCCAATTTGCCGACTTCAATCACCAGCGGACGGCCGGCGAAATCCATTTGGAATTTCTGTTCTTCCATTGTTACCTCCTTGAATCTTACAGGTGATAGGCACTAGTTTGGAAAAATCGGCGATTCGCCCAAACTACAACCTACCAACCTGTGTTCTGAAAAAAGGGCCGATGCAGTCACATCAGCCCTACAGTATGCGAAATTATTTACGCAAGTTCAATTTTTCGAGAATTGCACGATAACGATCGAGGTCGTGTTTCTGCAAGTAACCGAGCAAATTACGGCGCTGGCCGACGAGTTTCAACAAGCCGCGGCGGGACGCATGGTCCTTCTTGTGGCTGCGGAGATGTTCCGTGAGGTAAGTGATGCGGTTGGTGAGCAGCGCGATCTGTACTTCCGGAGAACCCGTATCGTTTTCATTGGCACCAAATTCAGCTACGATTGCTTTTTTTTCTTCTACGCTTAACATTGTATCTTTCCTCCATGTGTAAAAAATTAAAACTTATTCGCAAAGTGCTAAGTGATCGTCGGAGTCATCGAGACACCGAGCACCCGTACGACATAGATATTATACTATACCCTGCCAGTTGTGTAAAGAATTTCCTACATAAATCGTGAAAATGTCCATCAAGTCAAGACATTCCTCTTACAAGGAAAAGGCGCCTCAGCGAATGGTGTCGCAGTGGTCCTTGGTCACGTCTTTGATGTAGCGCTTGATGTCGGCACCGGTGCACTTTTCATCACCGTCCGGCGTGTCAGCGTCGTCACAGAGTCCGACCGATTCCGTTCCCTCTTTTTCCGGCACCTGCGGTTCTTCCGGCCGCAAGAATACCTGAGATTCCGTCGGTTCGGATTTCTGCGGTTCTCCTTGATCCGCGTCACTTTCGACGAAGGCAGGCGATTCCCGCAGGTTTACATCGGCTGCCAAGCCGGACAGGCCCGTCGCAAACCATTGACGATTCCCGGCTTGGAATACCTGCTGCGGTTCATCATAAGTCAGTTCTTCTTGATTTAAATGATCGGCCAAAACGTCCTTCCAATCGCGGGCATCCCAGCAGTTGTCGGCACCGACGGCCAGATCATAAGAAGCATCCAGGCGAGAATGAAGGGCCTTTCGGATTTCCTTAACGGCAATCGGGTCTTCACAAAGAACCAGCACGGCCAGCGTATCGTCCCGGGTGACGCCGCTTTCCTGCTGGAACCACTGCCAAAACCCGTCGAGATCTTTCTCAGACCGGACGTCATAGCCATATTCATCCTGATGGAGATGCCAATCGATGGAAATACGATTGGCAGTCTCGTCATAGACCAATGCGCCCATTTCAATGTTGTTCCTTGTCATGATGAATATGAATCGTTTCATAATATCTGTTTCCCTTCTTTTTTCACAGCTTCCGGCCATGCATCAAACTGCCGGTCAAGCTGTGCCTTCGTTTTATGAATCTTCTTTTCAGCCGCGTCAAAAGCCGCTTTCGCCCTTCCCTCTTCTGACGCCAAATGAGCCTCGTGCCCGTCCATGGTCATCTGCCACGGGGCAGCCTGCTTCACCATCGTATTCGGAAGGGGCTGCCGGTTCAACACCTTCGGCAGGGGCCGGTTCTTCATTTGAGAAAGGCGGTAACAAAAGTCCTTATATTCCTTCATGATGTCGATATTCTTTTTATCGACCTTCATGCGTTCCATTTCTATCTCTTCATGCAGATTATCGGCCATATTCTTACCTCATACCCTCAGTATAAGCTGAGTCCGACTGAAAATCAATATCTTCGACAGCGACGCCCCGGTCGGCCTGTGCCGCCACCGAATCCACCCGGTCTTTATACGTGTTGTATACGACCGTATCATCGCGGGCAGCCTGCCGCCATTCGTGGATGCGCATTCGGATGTCATCGCCGGTCTTGTCGGGATAGATTTCCTGATAAGCCGCAATGATGGCATCGCGCAGATCATTGATTTTATCGGGCGCCATGCCCTTGGCCAACAGAAAATCGTTGAACCGGACTGACGTAAATCCGAGAGATTTAAACGCATTGACTACTGCCTGGACCTCGCCCTGCTTCAAATCGGTCCGGCCGATGGCAACGACGAAATCGTCGGGAATCTCGATGCCGGCGACTTTGCCCCAGCTGTCCGTCAAAGCTGCGGTCCCGACCGTCGTATAAAGAATACGGTTCTGTTTCAGTTTCCCATAATCGATGGCTTCGTCGGGAATCATCACTTTAAGATAGGCATAGTAGTCATGGAGATTGTCAAAATCTTCCAGCCGCTTCCATTCAGGATGCTTCAATTGGCCCTGTTCATCGATGGCGCAGGCCTCTTCCAGCCGATAGCCGATTTCTTCTACCTTATCATCTTCTTTAATGATGCCCAGTGATTTGGCAATCTTGGCGATGACCTTAGCCGCAGCTTCAATGATGATTTGCGCTACAATGGGCCCCAACACAGGTCCTAAAGGACCGACAGCGATAGCTGCCACCGCTCCGATGACGCGGACGGCTGCACCGAATATTTTCCCTAAATTTCCTCCAATAGCCCCGGCGACATGAGCCAAAGCCCTGCCGGCCGTCTTGAGGGCACCGCTGACACAGCTTCCGACGGCCCGGACGGCACCGGTAAAGGCCCTTCCGATACCGCCGACAAGAGAACTAAAAAATCCCATACATGTCATCCTTCCTTGAAATACATCAAAACCAGCCGATCACGTCTAATCGGTCGAGAGCCTCATTTTGCCCCGGCTCTTTCCCGTCGAGGACATCCTGAATCCAGTGAGCTAAGACGAGTCTCCACTCCTTCGATTGTTTATCCTCCGGCAGTAACCGGCTGAGGTAGGCAACGAGAATCTTCTTCCCGCAAAGTCGACCTTCGCCCAGGATTTCGGCATTCAACTCATCGACCTTACGCCAGGCCGACCGGGCGTTTTCCTGAAGGAGATCGATAAGGGCATCGTTTTTCATCAATTCCAAATAATGTTCCACATCGCGCTCACTGACCTTAGGCAGGGTTTCCAGCCCCGGCAGGATTCCCTTGCGGTAATGCCGTTGGTAGTAACTGACAGCTAAGTCGTGGATGGCCTTGGGCTCAATCTCCTGATAACCCGTCGTGTCGGCCATTTTATCGACCTGTACCTGTACAGCCTTGGTCCAATCCTGGGAAAAGACGACGGCACGGCCGGTGACCAAATTAGATAAAAAGGCTTTCTGTTCTTGGTCCAAAGCCATGGTATTGCCGATCGTATCCTTATCATCTTGGGCAAAAATTTTATGGACGATCTTAGTATTCGTATTCTTGAGTACTTCCGGCGTCATCTGGTCGGGAATCTGATCGGCAATGATCAGGGATTCGCCGTACTTTCGCACTTCGGCCAGCATATCCGTGAAGACCATGACGCCCTGCTTCTTGTTTTGACTGTCTCCCGGCTGATAACGACTCAGCAGGCGATGCGCTTCTTCAATCAAAGTGATGTGCTGGAACGCTTCCTGTTTCCGGCTGGCTTCAAAATGAGCGGCCTTGACGGCCTGCAGCAGATTGGTCATGATGAGGCCCATGATCAGAGATTTTTCCGACGCATTTTTGATTTCTTCCAATTCAATGACGACATTGCCCTTGATGAGGTCGCGGAAGTCAACGGACCGCGGCGTGTTGAACATCATGCCTTTAGAGCCGACCAGCAGCCCTTGGATATAGGCATGGACCGTACCGAGGTACTCCGTGTACAACCGTTCGTCAAAGCCCTGTTCGCGAATAATGGTCGGCATAATGTCATAAAAATCCTGCAAGGTCGGGAAGGCATAGACGCCGTCGGCAAAAGGACCGTCTTCATCGTCCGGACCCTTGCCCTTCCAGCGGTTGGTGCCGATATTCCAGCCCTTATCCCGGTATATGCGGTAAATGGCCGCTTCCAACAGCTGCGGTATAGCGGCCTGCATGTCGAAGGTCGCTTCAAAGGTAGCCTTGATCATATCGGCCCGCGACGTAATCGACTCGCCGGGAAAGAGTTCAAAAGGATTCAAGAAAAAGGGAGCCACATCTTGAGCGCCGGGCGTAAAGAAAGTGATGTCGAGTTCAGGATGAATGACCTGCAGCAGGCGGTATTCCGTCTTAGCCGGTTCGACGACCAAGAACGGGAGACCGCTTTGAAGGAGGATGTTCTGACAAGTCGTCGTCTTGCCGCTGCCCGTAACCCCGGTGATAAAGGTATGCATGCTAAGGCTCTTCCGGGACAGCATGACCGGAATCCGTTCCTGCACACTCCCGCATTGAACCAATTTCCCCAAAGGCAGATTATCGTCTTCCTTATGTTGGACGGCATTGAGGCCGAATTCGACTTCCTTGCGGAGTTTCAGGCCGATGACCTCTTTCTGCGGCACGCCGGCCAGGATACTGAGCTGATCGGCGGACAGCCAGTTTCCATAGTACAGCCTGTCATCGACACAGGCCTTCGAGAAGGCGCTGTACAGATAGGCCTTTCCCGGCCGCCCCGTAACCTGATAGGGAATCTGTAAGTTCTGCAGCCGATTCCAACAAAAGGCATCTTCTTCGCCGAACTCACGGAAAGTCAGGGGCATGCGGTTGCCCTTGGGCCCGCTGTATAAGGAGCCGATCGTATTGGCCAGGCGGTATAAGGTCGTCCGCTTATCGCTGCACAAATAGGCACACGACAGGAAGAGTCCCTTTCCCCGGCCGTCATCGACGCGAGGCATCAAGACCTCGTCGATATACTTCAGCCAGTCGACAGCGGCCTTCTGTTCCAATTCCAACTGATAGGTCAGGCTGGCATTTCGGACCTTGCCCCGCATCGTCCCCTGCATCGTATTGCGGCCATAGGACAGGGATACATTCCGCTGCGCTGCCGTACCGTCGCTTTCCGTCTGGTTCGTCGTCTTATGGTGGCCGCTGCTCTCGGTCATGCTGCTGGCATACATTTCATTTTTCTGCCGGCTCATGCCCTGAGAGTCCATATTCTGCGTTCCCGACCCGCTGCCGTTATCGGTCGTCGTATCCGAATTACCGCCCTTATGGGTATTAGAGGAGCGGTTGGTATGCTGCGTCTTCTGCGTCGTCTCACTGCCGGATTCCATCGTCCCGACTTGGATATTGCTCATCTCATCCTTGCGGCTGTCAGCACTCTCGCTGCTGCTCCGGCTGTGATTGACCGTCGACTGATCCGTAGTTCCGCGGCTGACGCCTTTGTTCCAAGTCTTGCTGACCTGTTCACTTTCATTGTCCGTGTCACTCCGGTCATAGCGCCGCTGGCATCGGGCCAAGGGAGTCAGCTTATCTGCCGCAGCTTCAAGCTGGTGAGCGACGGCATCTATCTCCCCGGCATCATACGGTCGGGCTAAGACGACCAAAGCGAAGCGTTCCTGTCCCAGCATGACATCGACCAGCCGTTCGACGCCTTGGAAGTTTTCACTCTTCTCGTCGATGGTCGGAACCCCTTCGAGAATACCTCCATAAGGGCTTTTGGACAAGACGTCGAGAATTTCCTGCTTTTCGTCGTTATCGCTGATCAGCTTCAACTGGCAGCCGCGGAAATTCCCGCGCAGGGCAGGCTGCAGGACTTCATTTCCCACATCGGTAATGCTCTGAAAGGTCGGATCCGGGCAATTCAAGTCGCGGGCGACGCCAAGGTAAAATCGGACGCCCGACGGCGTTCCTAAAATCAAATAGACGAAGTGAACTCCCTTCATATGACGGAAAGTCCCAATGACATTTTCCATGGCCTCCCGCCGCGGTGCCTTCTCTTCATAAGTAATTTCATCCAATCGGAATAAGGACAGCTTGGGAAGGCTCAGTTCCGGGCCTGACGATTGGGAAACCGCCTCATCAACGACACCGGCCGTAAAGCCCTGTTTCAAAAAGGCCATGGCCTGACGAGCCGAGAACAGCGCTTCTTCGATTTGACCGGAATCTATCCCGTCCCTTATTTCACCTGATTTCATAGGGCTCACCTCAATGTTTGACGAATTATATGTTTCTGGGCAAGGCTGTCGGCATCTTTAAATTCGGCTTCCGTTCCCACAGCGTACTCTACCGCATCAGGCGCAACTTTCCGCAGGAAGATCATGCGGTCTTCATCATCGGAAACGTCGGCCGTATCGATCCGGCAGCGAACGTATTTTACAGCGTTTTGCGGCAGTTTTCCTTCCAGGGCCTGGGGCTCTGCCGTGTAATAAATCTCAAAGTACTCTTCATCGGCATAGCAAAATTCTGCCCAAGAGTGATAGGGCACACCCTGACCGACGCGGACGCAGAAGTTGCCGTCGACGTCGATATCGCCTAAGAAATACGGAAAAAGGGCTTCTCCGCTGTCATCGACGTTGTCATTGACGATTTTGACGTCCTTGCCGCCCTTACGGCTTCGCAGGAGGCCGAAGGCAACGCCGGTCTTGCCGGTCAGCTTCTGGTCGAGTTCCACCCTGACCTTTCCGGCTTGAGCTTCTCCCGTTTCTTCTTCCATCCCCAGTGGCATATGGAGAACCAACATGCCTTTGGCATCCTTGCCGCCGGCATGAGCCGAAATTTCTTCTTCCTCTCTTTGAATCTGCGCCTCAAAAAGTTCTTTTACGATAGACGAGCGGCAGGAATTGCCGGCCAGCAAAATATGGAAGGTATCCGGCATTTCGGCCTGTTTTTTAAAGGCTGTTTTCCAGGCTTCGAAGAAATTGGTCACACCCCGTGAAATGAGGCTGCGAATGACGTCTTTTAATTTATCGATGTCAACGTTGAGCTTGACCGGAACGCGGTTTTGATTATCTCCTCGTTCCGTCTGCTCTTTTTCGGCATCATTTTGCTTGTCTTTTCGTCCCGCCGGTTTGCTGCCGTCAGTAAACAGCAGAATTTTCCATTCTTTGTCTTGCCACTCTTTAATCTCGTCAGGCCGTTCTTCCCAAATGGGGCGCATGGCTTCGGCCAGACATTTGCGGTTCATGAAAGAAATCTGCGTCGCATCCCGTTCGGCCAAAATGAGGGTTTCCGTCCCCGCCGGAGTCGTGCAGCCGTGAGGCAGGGCAATGGGAATGGCGTTTTCGCGCATGGCGTCCAAGCTGTCACGAAATACTTCAAAGGCCAGGACGTTGAGGATATTTTCACCGCCTAAATAGGGATCGCCGCCGCGGCCGAACTGATGGATCTCGAACTTATGACGGCGCGGATTGGCGGCCTTCTTTTCGATACCGAAGTCAAAGTCCGTCGTCCCGCCGCCGAAGTCAAAGACACCGTAAGCCGTCATGTCGCCCTTTTTAGCAGGTTCTAAACCATAGGCCTGCAGTGCCGCTGCCGCGTAGGCCGCCGGTTCACTGGCACCGGCGTAGACCAAGAACCAATCCATGCATTCCTCGTCCGCTAAGATTGCCGGCGGCAGGGATTTTTTCAAGCCCCGTTCAAAGCTTTTGAGCAATTTAGTGCGGACAGCCAAGTCGTAGTTGACCGGGAAGGACAGGATGTAGTCCAAATAGATGCCGTGGCGCATATTGTTGATGTAAAGGCCTAAGTAATAGGCGTAGATTTCGATGGGATCGAGGTCGTCGTCACCCAGTTCCAAGTACGGTTTGAGCTTCCATACCTTGCCCTTACGGTCTTTCAACAAGAGGCGGCGGTCTTTTTCATGAGCCCACTGCTTCAGTTCGCTGAAGACGGCATAGTAGACAGAACTGTCCACATCCTGCTGCAGCAGAGCCTGTTCGGCCTGATGAGCTACGGTCACGTCTTCCCACTTCGTAAAGGGCCGGCCCGACCGATTGCGATAGGCCGTGATAAAGCTGTCTAAATCGCGCAGTTCGACGACGGTCGGATTTTCATAATCCTTCTCCTTGACGACCTTAGAAAAATCACCCGTCCCGATGCGCAGGAGCCGTGCCCCGTCCTCACCGCGGCAGACGACGACAGAACTCTTAGTGCCGAAGTCGATGGCGCAGGTTCCGTTAGCGACGACATCGAGCTGGGGCGGCCGGGCCGTCCAGACATGATTTGATTTTGGTGAGATGGGGATAGTCCCTTCTTCCGATGCTTCAAAAAGTTCCCAATGGCCTTTATTGATATCAGAAAGGACACTGTCGGCATAGGGTTCCAGATTGGCCCGCTGGTAGTCGCATTCCAAAAGATTTTTTCGCAGCGATAAAAAATCACCTTGATATTGATTCTTGCCAGTTTGTAGATTATCTATAAGGTGCGGTAAGTCAAAGGAGTGTTGAAAGATAGCCTCTTGAAAACGACCGTTACGGACGTCATTCATAAAGTCATCTCGCCGGAAAGAAATATGATCATCTGCGGAATCCCAGCCGAGGTAGGCATCGAGTTTTTGATACGAATCCAAGAACTGAGTATAGACTCTCTCTTCTTCGCGGGAAAGGCCTTCCGGTACGAGGCCATGCTGCAGCCATGCATATAAAGTTTTAACATGATTCAATCCCGAACTATTCTTACAATCCAAACGAGCAATCATGACCATGAATATAGATTTATCCATCTTATATCCTGAATATAAGTTACTATTTCCAGTGATATAGTGATGCATAACAGGGTTACTACCGGAATCATAATCATCCGCTATAAAACAGGCTCTGCCCCATGGGCCAGGTTTTTCAGGATAATTGGAAATATACCCATCATCATCAATATATGGGTTTCCATTTCCCGTCCGAAAGGTTTTCATCCCTTCAGTTGGTGAAGCTAGGACAAATTCGATACCGTCGACAGTCAGCACATTTGACTGATAATCAAAATTCTCCACCCCCTCATAGATTCTTAAATTCCCCCTCCACACATACACTTCACAATAAGGAGTCTTTATCTTATCGTGCTGGGGATAGAGAGCAGCCGTGTCGCGGTCATACCAGACTCTCTTATTCTTCATCATGACGAAACGCTTGTCAATCAATCTCCGACATGCTTGAAGAACGGTATCAATGCTTTTTTCTATGCGATTACATTGGACTCGTGCTTCCTCTACAAAAGAATTTTCTAAATCTTTTGAGTGTACATATATTTCGCTGACCTGGGTTGGCCGTTTAGTAGATAATTTCGTCCCTGTCATTTCATTTTTACGGGATGATGTTACGACAGCCGTCGTCTCCACCTTTGAGGTCGTCTGAGGTACTGTCGTTCCCGTCTTAATTTCATTTGAAAACTCCATGAGCGTAGTTCCTCTTTTCGCGAATAGTTTTAAACTTCGCTGCAAGGCAATCCGGGAGCAGTCATAAATTTATCGCTGCTCCCGGATGACAAGCCTCAGCGAAGAGTTTGTCGAATTTTACGGCTTTCTTCAATGATGGCCTTCTTCCCGTTTTTCTCCTTGGTACCGACGGCGTATTCAATCGCGTCGGGAGCTACTTTTCGCAGAAAGATCATGCGTTCTTCGTCATCAGAAACGTCGGCCTTATCGATGCGGCAGCGGACGAATTTCACAGCCTTTTCCGGCAAATTTCCTTCCAGGGCCTGAGGCTCTGCCGTGTAATAAATCTCAAAGTACACTTGATCGGCATAGCAAAATTCAGCCCATGAGTCATAAGGCACGCCCTGACCGATGCGCACGCAAAAATGCCCATCCATATCGATATCGCCTATGAAGTACGGGAACAAGGCTTCGCCGCTGTCATCGACGTTGTCATTGACGATTTTTACGTCCCGTCCGCCGTTTCGGCTTCGCAGGAGGCCGAAGGCGACGCCGGTCTTGCCGGTCAGTTTCTGGTCGAGTGCTTCTATCTCTTCTTCCGTTTGTTCGTCCGTCCCTTGGTCATCAAAACCTAAGGGCATATGGAGGACCAGCATGCCTTTCGCATCTTTTCCGCCGGCATGATTCGAAACTGATTCTTCCTCTTTTTGGATCTGCGCCTCAAAAAGTTCTTTTACGATAGATGAACGGCAAGAATTACCGGCCAGCAAAATATGGAAGGTATCCGGCATTTCAGTCTGTTTTTTAAAGGCCGTCTTCCAGGCTTCGAAGAAATTGGTCACGCCTCGTGAAATGAGGCTGCGAATGACGTCTTTTAATTTATCGATGTCGACGGTGAGTTTAACCGGAATGCGGTTTTGATTGTCTTCTCGTTCCTTCTGTTCTTTTTCGGCATCATTATTTTTATATTTTCGTCCGGCTTTACTGCCGTCGGTAAACAGCAGCAGCTTCCACTCTTTGTCTTGCCATTCTTTAATCCCGTCAGGCCGTTCTTCCCAAATGGGCCGCATGGCTTCGGCCAGACATTTGCGGTTCATGAAAGAAATCTGCGTCGCATCCCGTTCGGACAAGATGAGGGTCTCCGTCCCCGCCGGAGCCGTGCAGCCGTGAGGCAGGGCGATGGGAATGGCATTCTCGCGCATAGTTTTCAAATTAGCACGGAATACCTCAAAGGCCAGGACATTGAGCAGGTTTTCACCGCCTAAATAAGGATCGCCGCCGCGGCCGAATTGATGGATTTCGAATTTATGGCGGCGCGGATTGTCCGATATCTTTTCGATGCCGAAGTCAAAGTCTGTCGTACCGCCGCCAAAGTCGAAGACGCCATAAGCTGTGATGTCGCCTTTTTTATCAGGTTCCAAACCGTACGCTTGTAAAGCCGCTGCCGCGTAAGCCGCCGGTTCACTGGCACCGGCGTAGACCAAGAACCAATCCATGCATTCCTCGTCCGCTAAGATTGCCGGCGGAAGAGACTTTTTCAAGCCCCTTTCAAAACTTTGGAGCAATTTAGTGCGGACAGCCAGGTCGTAGTTGACCGGGAAGGACAGAATATAGTCCAAATAGATGCCGTGACGCATATTATTGATGTAGAGGCCTAAATAATAGGCGTAGATTTCGATAGGATCGAGGTCGTCGTCGGTCAGTTCCAAATAGGGCTTGAGCTTCCACACCTTGCCCTTGCGGTCCTTCAACAAGAGGCGGCGGTCTTTTTCATGGGCCCACTGTTTCAGTTCGCTGAAGACGGCGTAATAGACCGAGCTATCCACGTCCTGTTGCAGCAAGGCCTGTTCGGCCTGATGAGCTACGGTCACATCTTCCCACTTCGTAAAGGGTCGGCCCGAACGATTGCGATAGGCCGTGATAAAGCTGTCTAAATCACGCAGTTCAACGACTGTCGGGTTTTCATAATCTTTATCCTTGACGTCCTTAGAAAAGTCGCCGGTCCCGATGCGCAGGAGACGGGCTCCGTCTTCACCGCGGCAGACGACGACAGAGCTCTTAGTGCCGAAATCGATGGCGCAGGTCCCGTTGGCTACGACGTCGAGTTGGGGCGGCCGAGCCGTCCAGACCTGATCCTGCGCTATAGGTACCTTAAGGGTATCGGCTTCCGGTGCTTCAAAGAGCTCCCAATGGCCCTTATTGATATCTGACAAAGCCGTATCGGCATAAGGTTCCAGATTAGCCCGATGATAGTCGCATGCCAGCAGGTTCTTGCGCAGTGACAGATACTCACTTTGGTACTTGCTTTGCCCGGCCTTGAGTTCTTCTATAATGCCAGGTAAGTCAAATCGCCATTGAAAGACGGTCTGACGAAAACGACCATTACGAACGTCGTTTATAAAGTCATTACGATGGAAAGAAACTCGATCATCGCCGGACTTCCAATCGAAGTAGGCATCAAGTTTTTGATAGGACGATAAAAGCTGCTTATAAACTGTTTCGGTATCCTCACCAAGTCCTTCCGGTATGAGGCCCTTTTGCAGCCATGCCAACACTGTCTTGACCAGATTCAGTCCCGAACTGTCCTTGTCGGCCAAGCGGGAAATCATGACCATGAACATAGAGCAAGATGACTGACAGCCTGCAATTGAATTACTATAGTCAGTTCTATAAAAACGTATTTCACTCCTATAGTAAACGATATTGTTCCTATGATCAGCTGCTAGAAAAAACCTTCTATCCCACGGAGAAGGCTCCGTAGGATAGTAAGCAATATACCCCTCCTCATTAAGATAAGGATTCCCGTTGCCCTTTTGAAAAGTCTTCAAAGCTTCTTGCGGAGAGGCTAAGACAAAATTGATACCGTCGACAGTCAATACCTTTGAGTCATAATTAAAATTTTTAATGCCCTCATAGATATGTAATTTACTATCTCTAAAATACGCTTCACAATGAGGTATCTTTACCTTATCATGCTGAGGATAGAGGGCAGCCGTATCGCGGTCATACCAAACTGGTTTATTCTTCATCATGACGAAGCGCGTATCGATCAATTTCCGGCAAGCTTGCAATACAAGGTCGATTTTCTTTTCGATATCGTCGCACTGAATTCGAACGTCTTCCATAAAAGAGTCTTCAAATTCACTTTGGCGCACGTAAATTTCACTGAGTTGGGTTGGTCGCTTAGTGGATAAGTTACTCCCAGCCGTTTCGCTTTTATGGGATGAGGTGACTACAGTCGTCGTTTCCTCTTTTAAGGTTGTCTGCTGTACGGTTTTGCTGTCAGGGGATTGCATCGTCTGAGTTTCCTCTCTATGGGACGAAGTCACGACGGTCGTCTTTGTTTCAGATGACGTCGTCCCTTGTCCGGACCTTCTCGTGGTCGATTTCGTCGTTTTGCTTCTATTTGATGACACCATGTCATAATACCTCTTTTCGTGAATAGTTTTAAGCTTCGATGCAAGGCCATTCGGGAGCAGGCAGAGTTTCTGTTCTGCCTCCGGACGACAAGCTTCAGCGCAGGGTCTGACGGATTGCACGACTTTCTTCAATGGTAACCTTCTTCCCCGATGCATCCTTTGTGCCGACGGCATATTCAATAGCATCGGGAGCGACTTTCCGCAGAAAGATCATATGGTTGTCGTCATCGGAAACGTCGGCCTCATCGATGCGGCAGTTGACGTATTTTACGACGTCCTGCGGCAGCTGTCCTTCCAGTGCCTGCGGCTCTGCCGTGTAATAGATTTCAAAGTCTTCTTCGTCGGCATAGCAGAATTCCGCCCAGTGCTGATAAGGAACGCCTTTTCCGATGCGTACGCAGAAATGGCCGTCCGTATCGATATCGCCTAAGAAGTACGGGAACAAGGCTTCGCCGCTGTCATCGACGTTGTCATTGATGATTTTGATGTCCTTGCCGCCCTTACGACTACGAAGGAGACCAAAGGCGACGCCGGTCTTGCCGGTCAGCTTCTGATCGAGTTTCCCTCTGTCTTCAGTTGTTTTTTCTGCTGCGCTTTCTAATCTTTCTCCTGATTGTTCTTCTCTCAGAGCTTGGACAGCGTCTGCCACTGCTTCGACTACAGCTTCTCCTGTTTCCGTCTTGCCGTCTGCCGTTTTGTCTTCTTCCATTCCCAAGGGCATATGGAGGACTAACATCCCTTTGGCGTCTTTGCCGCCGGCATGATCCGAAATTTCTTGGGATTCTTTGGCAATCTGTTCTTCAAAAAGTTCTTTAACGACAGATGAGCGGCAGGAGTTCCCGGCCAGTAAGATATGAAGGGTATCGGGCTCTTCGGTCTGATGTTTAAAGGCCGTCTTCCATGCTTCAAAGAAGTTGGTCACACCGCGAGAAATGAGGCGGCGGATGACATTTTTCAAAGCATCGATATCGACCGTAAGCTTAACCGCGACCCGATTTTGATTGTCTTCTCTTTCCTTCTGCAGGCCTTCCTCGCCACTCTTTTGCTTGTCTCTTCGTCCTGCCGGTTTATTGCCGTCGGTAAACAGCATCAGGCTCCACGCTTTATCTTGCCAAGCCTTGACTTCTTCCGGTCGCTCTTCCCAAATGGGGCGCAGGGCTTCGGCCAGGCATTTGCGGTTCATAAAGGAAATCTGGGTCGCTTCCCGCTCGGCCAAGATGAGGGTTTCCGTACCGGCCGGCGCCGTGCAGCCATGAGGCAGGGCGATGGGAATGGTGTTGTCGCGCATGATTTCCAAGTTAGCGCAGAATACTTCAAAGGCCAGGACGTTGAGCAGGTTTTCACCTCCTAAGTAAGGATCGCCGCCGCGGCCGAACTGATGGAGCTCAAACTTATGACGCCGCGGGTTGGCCGACCGCTTTTCGATACCGAAGTCAAAGTCTGTCGTACCGCCGCCAAAGTCAAAGACGCCGTAAGCCGTCATGTCGCCTTGTCCCGCCGGTTCCAGGCCGTAAGCCTGCAGGGCTGCCGCCGCATAAGCTGCGGGCTCACTGGCTCCGGCATAGACGCGGAACCGCCGCATCCGGTCTTCGTCAGCCAAGATAGCCGGCGGCAGGGATTTTTTCAGACCTTTTTCGAAACTTTTGAGCAGCTGCGTGCGGACAGCCAAGTCGTAATTGACCGGGAAAGACAGGATGTAGTCCAAATAGATGCCGTGACGCATATTATTGATATAGAGGCCCAAGTAATAGGCGTAGATTTCGATGGGATCAAGGGCTTCGTCGTCCAATTCCAAATAGGGATTGAGCTTCCATACCTTGCCCTTGCGGTCCTTCAAGAGCAGGCGCCGATCTTTTTCATGAGCCCACTGCTTCAGTTCGCTGAAGACGGCGTAATAGACGGAACTGTCCACATCCTGCTGGAGCAGGGCCTGTTCAGCCTGATGGGAGACAGTCACTTCTTCCCAAGCCGTAAAGGGACGGCCTATCCGACTGCGATAAGCCATTTCGAAGCTTTCTAAGTCACGCAGTTCGACGACGGTCGGATTTTCATAATCCTTCTGTTCGACGGCCTTGGTAAAGTCGCCGGTCCCGATGCGCAGGAGGCGTGTTCCCCCTTCGCTGCGGCAGACAACGACGGAGCTCTTGGTGCCGAAGTCGATGGCACAGATCCCGTTGGCAACAACATCGAGTTGGGGCGGCCGAGCCGTCCAAACCTGATCCGGCGGAAGAGAAACAGACGTCGTATTCTCTCCCGGAGCTTCAAAGAGTTCCCAGTGGCCCTTATTGATGTCGGACAGAGTACTGTCGGCATAGGGTTCCAAATTGGCCCGCCTGTAGTCGCATTCCAGAAGATTCTTCCGCAGCAAAGGAAAATCAATGTCTCTCTGACCTTTTCCGGGCTTAAGTCCCTCTTCCGAGACTTCACCATTCCCTTGAAAAACAGTCTGTCGAATATGGCCGTTACGGACAGCCTCCATAAAGGCCTCTCTTCGGAAAGGAATGTGGTCGTTCGCAGAATTCCAATCAAGATATGCGTCGAGTTCTTGATAGGATGATACAAGCTGCTTATAGATTTCTTCTTCTTCCTCACTAAGGCCTTCCGGTACAAGACTCTCTTTAAGCCATGCCGACAATGTCTTGACCGGATAGCCCGAACTGACCTTGCTATCCAAACGGGAAATCATGACCATGAATATAGATCGATCTGAATTATAATCGATATTTCTGCGACTATTTAATGTTGAGTAAAACTTCATATGAGATGATAAATTGTAATCATAGTCATCAGCTATAAAAAACATTCTCCCCCAAGGTGGGGGGGGTAGTAGGATAGTCAGCAATCCTTCCCTCTCTATCAATATAAGGATTGCCATTTTCCGAGTTGAAAGTTTTCAAGGATTCTTCTGCTGATGCCAAGACAAAGTCGATACCGTCAACAGTCAATGTATTAGATTGGTAATCAAAATCTTTAACGCCTTCATAGATATGTAATTTACCACTTCGCAACATCATTTCACAATGAGGAATTTTCACCTTATCATGTTGAGGATAGAGAGCCGCCGTATCACGATCGTACCAGACCCGCTTATTCTTCATTTTGACGAAGCGCCGATCGATTAATTTCCGGCAGGCTTGGAATACAATGTCGATTTTCTTTTCTATATCGTCGCACTGAATACGGACGTCTTCCATAAAGGAGTCTTCAAAATCCTGTTGGCGCACATATATTTCACTGAGTTGAGTCGGTCTTTGTGTGGACAGTTGTCCTGTCTTTGTCGTTTCTTGATTCGATGCTTCCATGGGGCTCCTCCTTTATATCTTTACCTGACTTTTGCAGACGATTTTGCCCGTAGAGATATTCCGATAGCCGGGCAGGAATACCTTCGACAAGCAGCCTTGAGTCCGACTGCCACTGGTCAGGATATGTTTATCAATGTCGTAGAAATCACCAACTGCCACGTCTTCGATGACATAGAGATCTTCCGACCGGCTTTGGTTAACTAAGTCCAGGCTGTAGCGGAATAAATGCCAAAGGAGTTCCCCGGCAGCGTCGTCACGACTCTTCATGACGGCTTCCCGAGTCACGTCCCACAGGGTCTGCAGCGTCCGGTCCTGAGACAAGCCGACGATGAAGGCTTCAAATCCTGGTCGGGCCAAGACGCCGTCCAAGAGGTCTTTAAAATAGTCGTCCAATTCTTGGTATGCTTCATAAAGCTTCCAGCCTTCGTCAAAGCGCTGAGCCAATGCCTGTTCTGCCTGCTGCAAGGAATTTTTTAAGGCTTCCCGTTCTGCCTTTACCCGATCCAGATCAGCCGTAAGGGCACCGATTCCGGCCTTGGCTTCATCCAGCCGTTCCTGCAGAAAATCGCGCTCCGACTGAAGGCCTGAAACGATACGGCGTGCTTCGTCTATCTTACGATCGGCGTCCTTCATAGCCAGAACGGCCTGCTCCCGTTGTTGTTCCGCTTCCGCCATGGCGCGAAGGGCTCCGTTCTTTTCACGGACAGCTTCATCCCGTTCCTGAACAGCCTGATTTCGTTGGTCCAAGGCTTGGTCCCGTTCATTGAGGGCCCCTTGGCAATCCCGGACAGCGTCGTCCCTTTCAGTTGCGGCCTGCGATGCCTCTTGCTGCCAGTAATCCCGATCTTTCCGAGTCGCTTCCAATTCTTTTCGCAGTTCCTGTTTCTTAGGACTAAGGCTCGCTTCCATCGGCGCTTTCGGAACTTCCGATTCTTTCAGTGATTCCGGTACTTCGTGAGCCTCCCCTTCTTCAGGCTGCCCTAGGGCAAGCTTCCGAATCAGGTCACGGATTTCTTCATCTTCCTGCAGTATTTTCACAAGGTCATCTCGATTTAAAATCAGTCTCATATCTATACCTCCACTATATAATAATGTCATGAACTCATAAGCCACGACAACTATGCCGTATTGTTATACATAATATTATGTTACCATGAATAAAAAAAGAGTACAAGAAAGGCATTGTTATTTTCGACAAATATTACAAATTCACGAATTCTTTGCAACACGATAGTCTTGTCGCTGATTATAGTCTACCATATAGTATGGACAGATTATGTCATAGCCATTGGTTTTATCCCATAAAATCACTCATTTTCAGACCTTCTTTTCTCCTTCCCCATCATGACGAAACAAGGGGCTTCAGCACTTGTCAAACGGGCCCCTTTCGCTTATACTATACGAAAAAGGTTGTATTTAAATATGAATTATGAAGCTGAAAAGTAAAGGAGTCTTGCTTATGAAAAAATATGATGTCATCCTCATTGGGACCGGGTCGGCCAACATCATTGCCGACGCCGCCATTACCCAAGGGCTGTCCGTTGCCATCGTCGAACGGGGCAGTTTCGGCGGTACCTGCCTGAACCGCGGCTGTATCCCGACTAAGGTCATGGTCACGGCGGCCAGCCGCATCCGTGAAATCCGCGAAGGCGGCCGCATCGGCGTCTTTGCCGACAATGCCCGCCTGGACTGGGATATTTTAGCCAAAAGACTCTGGGAAAAGATCGATGAAAGTAAATCCATCCAGGGCTACTACGATAAGTTCCCCAACGTCGATACCTACAACGGCACGGCGGCTTTCGTCAACAACCATACCCTCGACGTCACCTTAAATGACGGCACGGACGCAAAAATCCAGGGCGACAAGATTTTCATCGCCACCGGCGGCCGGACTAACATCCCCCGCATCGAGGGTCTCGAAGACGTCGGCTATTTGACGTCGGAATCCTTCTTCGGCGAATCCTTCCCCAAGAAGCCTTATAAGAGCCTGATCATCATCGGCGGCGGCCCCATCGGCTGTGAATTCGCCCACGTCTTTGACGCAGCCGGCACGAAAATTACCATCGTCCAGCACAACGCCCGCCTCTTGCCGAAAGAAGACGAAGCTATTTCCGCCTTCATCCTCAAACAGTTCCGCCGCTACGGCATGGACGTTCGCTTAAAAC
>PPYF01195480.1_pt1 | contig 41828 bp, 44 predicted proteins | sample 1559871 | NCBI WGS metagenome assembly PPYF01 (sample SAMN08240021, study PRJNA423297) | Human gut metagenome, whole genome shotgun sequencing project.
GGGTAACCGGGATAAAGGGTAGGAGCTGTTTCATCTATCCATTGGTTGAGAAGCCGGTAGATGGGAATGTCTTCCTTATAAGGGGGGAAAAACGAAGCGTGTCAATATGTGGTCGGCCTGAAAATGGGTGATTGCTTTGGTTATCAAAGCGTTATAGGGAAATAGGTGTGAGTGGTCAGGAAAAACGAAGCGTTTACATCACTTTACATTAGGCTTACATTTGAGCCTCGTTTGAACGCCGTTCAAATGGGATACTTTACATCTCAGGTTGAACATGGGATAAATCAGGCGTCATATTGCCGATTAACTGCTGTAAGCCGGTTCCGAGCAACTCTCATATACAAATGTAGGCAAATACTCCGATTTATGCAAAGGGGATAGAGGATATCAGTACGTATTATCTTTTTTATTTATATAAAATATTCCATATATGAGATATTTAGTATATTTGCACTAAAATAAATGCCATAGTTATGACTAAAATTGTTCATGTACACCTGATTTACGAGAAGAAAAACCTCTATTTTGGCAGCATATCTGCCATATTTGAGACCTTGACCGAGGAACAGATCGGTATTACTAAAAGCAGTCTATTACATGCTGGATTAGCCGATGGAACGGTTAAATACACGAAACGTGCGATGATAATTCAGTCACATCTGATAAAGACTAGCAGAAAGGAATAAAATGCCTTAAAACGCGTATTTGAGCCGCTTTTGCGGCTTTTTTTATGCTTCTCCCGAACATATCCCCTTTTGAACGACTTGAATAGTTGAAAATGTGGGAAGGAGTGACAGTTGGAGTGACGTTTGGAGTGACAAAAAGCAGCATGGAAAAACGAAACGTTTCGATTGGAGTGACAGTTGGAGTGACACTTTATATGTTTTTTGAGAGTTATTTTTATAGGAATACTCCCTTTTTGCATTTCAATTTTGTATACTTTTATTTGATTGAGGGGGATAAGTTGCCTTATATAAATAATTATTTACTCCCTCTATTTTAATATACTACGCTATAAAACAGCTATTTAGAGTTTTTATCCCCTTCACCCCACAAAACACACTTTATCCGGCATCGGCAACCATAGAATTGCTCACATCCGAAACACGATTTCCTTTTTCCTTTTCCAGTTGCACAATTCTCTCCTTGAGCATTCCTATTTCTTCTGCCATCTCTCGAATGATACTATCCTTTTCAGATATTATATTCAAAAGTTTATCTGTTATTTCTGGATAAACATTTGGCTTCTTACTCTCATTTTGGCTATCTTTATTCTCTGAAATATAGGCTGAATGTGCATGTTCGGGTAAAGCAGAATGATTCGTTTTTGTCATTTCCCCCTTACCTGTAAGTAGCCATTCGGTATTTACATCAGTAGCATAGGCAAGAAATCTTGCTATATTATCTTCGCTTATGCCATTATTTTGCTGTAATATTCCTCTTGTAACTCCTGAAATCTTATAGAATTCATACGGACTTACTCCTTTATCAGCCAGATAAAGCAAGATATTTTGCTTTATGAGTGATTTTTCTTGCCTATTTTCTTTCATACACGAGAAATCTTGTTTATATTTGCAGCGTGTTCAGAATCTGAACGCCGCTCCAAAGCTACAAAAAAGGCTTGAGGTGACAATGAGAAGAACTTAAATAATATAGATATGAAAGCGAGAATAGTCGTAGAATACGGTGAAGTGAGTAGAATCGCCAGCCTACTGGGGTGTTCCCCAGAGATGGTTACTCATTCCCTTGCATTCCGTAAGAATAGCAAGTTAGCCCGTGCCATCCGCAAGCTGGCGTTGGAACGTGGCGGTTTGAAAGTTGGTGATAGTGTTAATACCGACAGCCATGAGAAATGATCTGATAGAAATCTTCGGTAGCCAGCTACGCTGGTTTGGTGGTCTGAGTAAGAAACACCAGTTGTATGTGCTTTATTTCGTTTTGAGTTTCATCCTCTTGTTTATCACAAGTAACAGCCCGGTACTATTGCTTGCTATCGTGTTGAATTTTGGAAATTCCACACGCTTGTTGAGACTTGTCTCCGGCGATGAATTAGAGGATTAACATTAATTGGAAGATGGAATATTATAAAAAAATGTTGTGCTTGACTTATGAGGAGCTGACTGGTGGAGACGACCCTGTCATACGGGGAGCTACTTTACGCCAGAATGTTTATCGAGGTAATATTCAGTCTGCCCACCGTGGCGGGGGTGAAGGTGGCTACGCATTGTATATCTATTCCTCCCTCCCTCAAAAATATCAAGCCCGTTGGGTGGAACGAAACGGTGATCCCGAAAAACAAATGAGACGAGAAATGATACGCAGTAAAGTACAAAAGGATGAGGATGCCGAGCAGTTCTATGAATCGTATCGGTATGATAAGAATGGAGAGGAAGTTTCACTTCCTGAAAACGTGAAGGTAGAATATACCCGTAACGCTTCGGTTCTGAACTCCCTGATCCGTGATCTGAACCGTCTGACTTCATCTACCAATAAGCTGAATGGCGGTCGTCGTAATCTTTGGGAAATACTTCTTTCCACCAGTGAACAGCTTCGTGAGGAATACGGGCATAGCCTGCCGGGTAGTACTGGTCGCCTGAAAGCTATTATCGCCAAGTACCGTCCCAATAACTATCAAGTGCTGATCAGCGGCAAATACGGTAATAAAAACACCTTAAAAATCGACGAAGAAGCCGGGCGTTATCTTATTGCCCTCCGGCGTAGCCGGGTTCCGGTCTATACTGTCATGCAGATATTTGAGGAGTATAACCGTACCGCACCTGAACATGGATGGAAGCCTTTGAAAAGCCCGCGTAGTCTTCGGGAATGGTTTGACAGCCCCCGTATCGAGCCCTTATGGTATGATGCAGTTTATGGGGAGATGAAAGCCCATCAGCGTTACGGTCGCAAGCATAAGACTGAACTTCCCTGTCGGCGTGACAGTTTGTGGTATGGAGATGGAACGAAGTTGAACCTCTATTATAGGGATGAACAAGGCAAGGTATGCACTATCGGCGTCTATGAAGTTATGGATGCGTACAGCGAGGTACTGTTAGGCTTCCATATCAGCGAAAACGAGGATTATGAGGCGCAGTATCATGCTTACCGCATGGCTTTACAGATAAGCGGGCACAAGCCTTATGAACTGGTTCATGACAATCAAGGCGGTCATAAGAAATTGGAACGTATATCTGACGGATTATTAACTAAAATAAGTCATGTTCACCGACCGACTGCGCCATACAGCGGACAGTCCAAAACAATCGAATCAGCATTCGGGCGTTTTCAAAGTCAAGTCCTTCATAAGGACTGGCGTTTCACCGGGCAGAATATAACTACTAAAAAGGAATCCAGCCGTCCAAACCTTGAATTCATCGAAGCTAACAAGGACCAGTTGTACACTCTCGCTGAACTGATAGAGAAATATGTAGAATCGCGTCGGGAATGGAACGAAATGAAACATCCCGCCACAGGTATCTCCCGAATAGAAATGTACAATACTAGCGTAAATGAAGATACCGAGGTCGTTACCGCGCGTGACATGGTGGATATTTTCTGGGTGATGACAGACCGTCCCAGCATATTCACCCCGGCAGGCATAGAAATTACGATCAAGGGAAAGAAACGTACTTACGAGGTTTATTCCTCACCCGGTACACCTGACCATGAATGGCGTCGCCAAAACACCTACAAACAGTTCTATGCAAAATATGACCCCTACGACCTTAGTAGTATCCGGCTGTATTGGAAGGACAAAGGTGGCGAGCTACGTTTTGAGCGGGTAGCCGAACCTTATATGGTCATTCACCGCGCCATACAGGACCAAACAGAGGGCGAAGCCGCTTTCATCCGTCGTGAACAGGAAGCGAATGTGCAGGACCGTATCGAACGACAGGTGACTGCTAAAGAAATTGAATATGAATTCGGGGTTGCTCCTGAACAACACGGCTTAAACACTCCGAAATTGAAAGGTGTCACGGCTGAAGTACAGCGGCAGATAGACCGACGAACAAAAAAATACAATCGTCCACCGGAGGAGGTGGCACTGGGTCGTTCTACTAAGCTAATCAGTAACGTGACGTGGGACCAGTTGGGCAGGAAAGAAGTGGATCAACGGAAGATAGTAGGAAAATTATAATAAGAAATATTTTAAGAAAAAGAATTATGAACGAATTGAAAAAGCAAGAAAAAGATGCCATTCGTGAAAGCCTTCAGGCTTATGTGGCAAAGTATCCAAGCCAGACGAAGGCTGCGGGTAGCTTGAAGAATGTCAGTGTCGGTACCGTGAGCAATATCCTGAACGGACTGTACGAAAAAATCAGCGATGAAATGTTTCGCAACGTGGCTTCGCAGGTAAAGAACATCAATGCCTCCGGTTGGCAGATCGTAGAGACGGGAGCTTATCAGGAAATTACCGGAGTACTGTCTGATGCACAACGCTGGCGTAATGTGACATGGGTGGTTGGTGAAGCCGGCTGTGGTAAGAGTACCGCATCGCGCGTTTATCTTCAGGAGCATAAGGAGGTATTTTACATTCTTTGTTCTGAAGACATGAAAAAAGGTGACTTTGTTCGTGAGATTGCCCGTACCGTCGGTATCCGCACAGAAGGTTGCAATATACGTGAAGTGTGGAGCCTTATTCTGGACGACATCATCCAAATGGATGCACCCCTGTTGGTGTTCGATGAAGCCGACAAATTGACGGAACCGGTATTTCATTACTTCGTCAGCCTGTATAACAAACTGGAGGAGAAATGCGGGGTCGTTTTCCTTAGCACTGACTACATTGCTAAACGCATCAGTAATGGCTTGAAATACCGGAAGCCGGGTTATAAGGAATTCTACAGTCGTATCGGACGAAAGTTTTATGAACTAGAGCCTACAGACGCAAGAGATGTATATGCCATTTGTACTGCCAATGGAGTAACAGAGAAGAAAGATATAGACTGCGTGATCAAAGAAGCTGCCGACTGTGAATTCGACTTGAGACGTGTCAAGAAGTCGATACATAAGGTAAAGCGCATGAGTGAATAATCCCGTTCAAATACCGTTCAAACATAATTTTAAGCGTATGAAAAACAAATTTGAATATTTAATGATAGACGGGCGCGGACAATTGCCCGAGCCTTGGAGTAATTATCCGGTTCTAACGGATTACGAGACGGTTACTATCTATCGTAATGGTCGCAACTATCTGGATGCCCTTGTTGGACAACAGGATGGCTGGTGGACCGCTGGCGTTCACATGCAAATAGGTGGATCCGGCAGCGGTTTTAATCCGGGTCGCAAATGGGGGCAGTTCTCCACTCGTGATAATGCCCTCCTTTGGGCATTGGGCTGGATACTCTCCAATTATGAGCTACAAGGTGCCGCACGTCAGGCGGTTCTTGACAAAATTGAAGGCATACGTCAACTTAAACTATTCTAACATGAAACGAGCATTGAATGTCAGGGATATCCTGAATAAGAAATACAAGGTATTCCCCTTTGAAGGGGAATGGAGTGATGCTTTCGACACTCCGGAATGTACGGGCGTATGGTTCGTATGGGGGGCAAGTGGGAATGGCAAAAGCTCTTTTGTGATGCAACTCTGTAAGGAGCTCTGCAAATACGATCGTGTTGCTTTTAACTCTTTGGAAGAAGGAACTTGCTTAACGGTACAGAATAGCCTAAAACGTTTTGGCATGGCTGAAGTAAGTCGTCGCTTGGCGTTCATCAAGGAAGATATACCTGCTTTGAAAGAAAGGCTACGACGACATAAGAGCTATAATATTGTAATCATTGACAGTTTCCAATACACGCAAATGACCTATAAGGACTATATCCAACTGAAAGAGGAGTTCCCCGATAAGCTGTTCATTTTCATTAGTCACGCGCGAGGAAAAAATCCGAAAGGTGATGCTGCTACCAGCGTGATGTATGATGCGGACTTGAAAATATGGGTGGAGGGTCATATCGCGTTCAGCAAGGGACGCTATATGGGGACTACCGGAGAATATACGATCTGGGATAAGGGAGCGATTGAATATTGGGGAGAAGGTTTAACTAAATTAAATCATAAGTAAATGGATACATATACAGGAAACGAAGTTTTTCAGATACTTATAAATAAAAGTGAAGCATCGGATATTGTGGAAGACTGGGCTGAAAGGAATATGGAATGCGACCTGCGTCTTCGTAAGGCAAAGACACAGGGACATGTTGTGGTAGAGCTAAAAGATGTGGTGTATGCTAACAATATTCGTATGTGGCATCCAAACTGTCAAATAAATGTAAAAAAATAGAGATAATGGAAGAGACGGTAGAAAAAATCATTGAGGAAGTAATGGAACGTGTAGGAAACTACACGTGGAGCGACCAGCACTGGATACTCAGGGAAGTATCCGAGCGATTAAGAGGGAATGCGGATGAGTGCCTTAAAATGGAGTATTTTAACGCAAATATCGATGATTATGAGTAAACAAGTAAAATTGGTGGAACTGGTTCCTCCGGGCTACAAGAATAACAAAGAGCTGGTTGTGAGCAAAGAGCATACTTGTGGCTATTGTCATGGTAACGGTTGGTTCTGGGGTAGAGACGAATTCGGTGATTCGGTGAAAAATCCTTGTCCTATATGTGAGGGAAGCGGAATGGTTGATGCGGTTATTACTATTGATTGGAAACCTTCAAAAAAGTAATGCTATGAGAAAAGAGTATTATAATTACTCAGTGAAAATGCCCGCAGTGCTTCACGAAATGTTTCGGGAGAAGGTGGCCGATTACCATTTCTCGGACATGAATACTGTGATAACCTATCTGATAACGTCTTATGCCAGTATGAGTCGAGGGAAGAAAGTTCCCAGAGCGACACAAAGCATTCTGGCACGTTTTGAGAAGATTCCTAATATGGAGTACTTCTTTCGCCATCAAGAGAAGTCTGTGTATGCCTTTGAGATGGATTACACAAATACTGATGATCTGGAACTTGCCATTAAGTCGAGCGGATTGGGTAATCGTACAAAACTGGCCATCCGCCTGATATGCTGTTTTGTATCCGGATCCGACCGCACATTGCAGAAGCTTACAGGAGAAATACCTGTCGGCGGTGTCTTTCATGATATAGACAGTTACCTAATATACACCTACATTAGTAATTATCAGCATGTATTTCTTCGGGAGATGGCTGCAGCTGCACGGTTAAGTGTAGAAGGTATGTTAACCGCAGCAGCCGAATTGCTTGTCAAGACGGATGACAGAACAGATTCTGGATATTATACTCCTGACACGCTGCAGAAGATTGCAGATCGGGTACTTGCTATAAAGGGCAGCACACTGAAAGACTTTCGTAGACAGAAAACAGTCTCGATCCGGACAAATACCATCGGTACAGACCGTATCCGCAACTTTATGCGGAACCATGACATCACATCTCCCCGAGAGTTTCTCCGTCGAGTGGTTCTGTTCTTTTTGGAAGCTCGTTATCTGATTTATCAGAAAGAACTGGCTCTACAAGAGGATGATTTTTCCGAAGACGAACAACCGGAGTGGGAAGATACCTTGTACAGTCAGTGTCAGAAAAGAGATTTTGCAAGATCGATATATAGTATTAATAATTAAAAAATAAGAAGATGATTACAGAAAAACAAAAAGAGACATTAAAGAGCCTCGCAAAACAAGTGGAGACTTATTGCAATGAGAACGGTATCAGCATCCTTATGGTAGCTGCAGTAACAGAAGAACACTCTACTGGTCTTGAACAAATATGTAGTAGCGTGGTACAGGGCGAAGGTAAGCATATCATTGGTTCGCTTATTGGAGCTATCAAAGCGGAAAGCAGGTTAAGCTCATTATTGAATGTAGCTTTTACTGAAGCAGATCAAGTAAATACAAGCATTATTCCGATGGATAATATAAATGTCAATTAATATGAAAAAAGTACTGGTATGGCAAATATTTTCTGATGCTGATGTATTTGGAGTTAAGTCTTATGTTTCTGCTAATGGCAAAAAGAGCTTTTCTTCAGCAATGTTATTTAAAGGTTTATCAGGAAATTATTTAGCGTAAAACAAATCAAATCATTATGAAAAGTAAAATGCAAATGGGAGTAGTAACCGTGAAAGTACAGGCTCCTAAAGGTTATAAACCGTCGAGATTGACTTATAAATTTGGAGTCGTCATAAATGGAAGAAGTGAAAGCCTGATAGAACAAATAAAAAATGATTATGCAGGCACAGTAAAAAAGCAAATAGAGGAGAATAATGACGGTCTAACAGTCAGTTGTACGGCAGATGTTGATTTAATTCCGGTTAGTGGTTTTTCTGCTCAATATTGGAAAGAAACCAAACAGAAATAATACAAAGAAACCATGAGTAAAAAAGAAGATTTATTAAAATGGAAAATTGTTGAGACAATTACTCCAAATTTTCCCGATGGCGTGATCATCATAAAAGAAGATACGGCTATTGAATATCCTTTGGCTCTTGTGCCTTTTCCAGTAGGAAGGCATAAGGATGGGACGAAAAAACAGAAGAAGAATGCTAAATTAGTAGCAGCAGCTCCCGAATTATTAAGGGCATGTAAGGAAGCACTCAAATATGTCTGTGTTAAAGAACCTGCTCATCAAATACTGTGTGCTGCAATCAAAAAGGCTACAGAATAGATACTCTAAAACGAATGTAATCATGCAAATAGATATCAATACAAAAAAACGTGTAAGAAAACCGGAAAATTTTGCGGCATTTTACAGCCTTTTGAACCGCCTTCCGACCTCCGATCGGGATGCGCTAAAGGAAAGTATAGTGTTACAGTACACGGATAACCGTACGTGTAGCCTGCGTGAGATGAGCATTCAGGAATATAACTCAGCCGTCGCCGGTATGCAGAAACTGGTACCGCCTACCCATCAGGAACAGGTGATTAAAATTCGTCGTCAGAAACGTTCCTCCGTGCTCCATCAGATGCAACTCATAGGTATCGACACGTCAAACTGGGACAAGGTTAATGCCTTTTGCCAAGATAGCCGTATTGCCGGCAAAGAGTTCCGGAACCTTGACTGTGAAGAACTGGACGCGTTACTGGTAAAGTTGCGGGTGATACACCGTAAGAAAGAACAAAAACAATAACCATTTAAATATTTAAGATATGGGCAATAAATTAGAAATGCTAAAAGAACTTTCCGCACAGGAAAAGCGAGAACTGCTGAAAGAACTGCAACAGCAGGAAAAAGAAGAAAGACGTAACCGCCGCGATGCCTACGAAGGTCTGCGTGCGCAGTTTATGCTGGATGTAAAGAACAAACTCCTGCCGATGGTGGAAGATGTCAAGGCCTTCCGCGACTGGGTAGAAAATGAAGCCGGTGCTTTCCGCACCGTAATGCGTGAGTACGGACAGCTACGGAAAGATGAACAGGCGAGTTTCACGATCGTGGATGGCGATATGAAACTGGAGGTAAAGAGCAACAAGGTGAAGAGTTTTGACGAGCGTGCCGATATGGCTGCCGAACGACTTGTTGATTATTTGAAACGCTACGCAATGGGGCGCGAACTGGGCACCGATGATCCGATGTACCAATTGGGAATGACCATGCTCGAGCGTAACCGGCAGGGTGATCTTGATTACAAGTCCGTAAGCAAGCTGTATGAACTGGAATCCCGTTTCGATGATGAATATACGGAGATTATGAACCTCTTCCGGGAAAGTAACGTGGTGTACAAGACCGCGGTGAATTATTATTTCCATAAACGTGACGGGAACGGTGTATGGCACCGTATTGAACCGTCCTTTTGCCGCTTGTAACCTATGGAGACGACGAAGAATATCGCACCACACGTGATGGCCTGCAAGCGTTGTGAAGGCAAAGGGCGTATCTTCTATCCGGACCAGTGCGGAGCCCCGATATCCGGCAAGTGCCCCGTTTGTCAGGGTAGCGGGCGGGTCAAAGTGCAAAGCAAGGTGATTACCCGTGTTGAACCGTTCGTACCCGGCAAGGATGACATTGAATTGCTAACTATGTGATTTTGTTCACATACTGAACTGAAAAACGCCGCATTTCTTGGAATGCAGCGTTTTTTTTGCGTATATGCTCAGGTAAATGGCTAATTTTGCAGCATATACGTATAACTTATGGCTAAAGGACGAGACAAAAATCTGATAGAACTTCGCGATGAAGCCCTGTGCCGCCGCTATTATTTCTGGACGGAAGTACAGAGGTTGCGATTTGACGACGCTTTAAAAGTGCTGTCAAAACAGGAATTCTTCATTTCGGAGGAACGCATCATGTCAATCATCCGACGCAAGTGCCGTGAGCTGAAGGACCTTGAGATAAAGCCCGTTCCGAAAGTAAAGAAGCCCCGCCTGACTGCTGTTCAACTTTCCCTTTTTACGGGAGAGTAAATTTCTTTAATCCTTCCTGCATGGCAGATTCATCGTGCAGGGTGAAGGAGAACATCGTTTCATAGACCTTTATATTCCCGGGTAATGAATAGTCCCTGCTTTTCACCCTGACAAGCGGGGACGCTTCTTCCGTGCATTGGAACTCCTGTAAAGCCTGATAGAGTTCCTTTGCCTTCAGCATCCGTTCCCTTACTTTCTGATAGGTTCCTGACATGTAGTGCGTGTCATCGTAACAGTCGATGGCTAGTCGCACGGTGACGAGTGACTGGCTTTTCTGTACCCCGTAGCCAATGTCATTCCAGTCCGATTCGGCGTTTCCTATCAGTACACAGGGGAATGTGACAGGGTAGCTGTCCTGTTCTTCGGTGAGTTCCAACTGCCCGTAGTCTTCATCGATATAGGAGAGCTCAGGCATCATCTCGGCAATGCGTTCCATGATCGCAATGAATATTTCTTCCATGATTATGAATTTAAAATGTTTCTAATTTCGTTTTCTGTTTTTACTGCTATCTTTTCAGATAGTTCCCGGCTTTCTCCGAGGAACTGGCGTTTCGGTATTTTGATTCGGAGTTTTTTCTTTTTGGTAAGTGCTAATCTTTTCCAGCGTAGTGCTTCTGGATTTTCTGTTTCTTCCTTGTCTTTTTCCCCAGAACCTTTCTTTTTGCCCTTTCTTTTGCCCTTGGCTGCCTTTTGTGCCTTGCCTGAAGCCTCATAATACTTCGCCCATGCAAATCGCCGCATTTGGGGCGTAACAGTGGGAGACAGAGTTCCGCCATTGTTATGTACCGGTGCGTAGACCACTTCATTAGCCACTTTCACGCGGTAGTCTCCCGGCATATACTTTATAGAACTGAAAAGATGGTTACGTCCTGAAAGTAGCGTGCCGTACTGGCTGGCGGCATCCGTTCTTCCGGACGAAAGTCGTTTTGCCTTTTGCCAGCGATTTAGCCCATCATTTACAAAACCTCCCTGCCGGAAATTGTCCTGAAAATGGTCTTTTGCCATGCGTCCAGCGATGACCGGCATCTTCCGTTTCATCAAATCGTCCAACTCCTTGCGTTTGGCTTTTATCTGCTTTGAAAATTCTTTTATGTCCATTTCTTCATTGCATTTCAAAGAAAATTATTACTTTTGCAAAAATGATATTTTTTATATATCAATTTTGTGTATATGAATATTCCGGAACAAGTAAAAAAAGCGGCTGGAAGCCTTGTCGAAATGTATGGGCTTTCCTTTAATTACCTTGGTAAATATCAGGGCAAGGATGCTTTTCAATACCGTTTTCCGAATGACACCGGCACTGGTTTTCCTTTTGTCTATCTATTCGATGGCATCAATGTTACCGAAGTGACCGGCTTTGAAGCCCTCGACATGATCGGGCTATTTGTCGAAAATCTCGATGTAGTCGATGTTGAATAGCTTGTTGTCTATTCGCATTATTCCCCTACAATTATGCATGGTTGCAGAACCGTACTTTCCTAAGTAATTAAGATCGTGGCTTTCCCTGCCTGAACCTTTAGAGTTATCCTGTTGGGGCTCTATATATCTTAATTCCCCATTAGAAAATCTTTGCAGGACAGTAGCATGACCGCCTCCGCCTTTCCAGCCGATACTTAACTCATAAACTCCTTCTTCCTTGCATGCCTCATTGAAGAACTGCAAATAACGCTGTTGTGTCATTTGTTTGTACCCTTTCGCTGCAAGCCAGTCATTGATGCTAGTGTGTGTTGCAGGCGTTCCGTCAATGTTCTTCCAAATTTCCCAAGCATGCATTCCCCTACTTAAATAATCAAGTTTGGAGCCCGGAGTGTTAGATTTGGCTGTAACATTGAATCCCTTGAGACGTAATGCGTAGGCAGGTGTACAGGTCTGGCAGTTGATGCCATATCCTCTTGCCTTTCCATAATTCGGGTTAGCGTTCTGTTTGTCCGCCTCTTCCACACTCATAGGTTTGCCCTTGGTAATCTTTAGGGCTTTTTCCAGTTCAAGGTTATGCTTAGCGAGAGCCATTTTTTCATCCTCCGTAAGATTGTCAGGCATTTCTGCCATCATTTCTTTAATTCGTTTCATCAGTTTGTCTACAGCTTTTTTGGCTCCCGGATGAGCCTCTTTCATGTAGGGGTGCTGGTCGGAAAAAAGTTTGGCGTCTTTACCGGGGTTGTTATCCAGTCCCGGATCCGGTTGATTTTCCGGGGTGTTTCCCGGTACCGGTGTCGGTTCTTCATCGGTTGAGGAGAGCGTGCACTTGCAGTTCCATCGGTCACCCGGGCGATGTATGTCCCAAAAGGGGTCATCGACGGGACGGATAGTTCCCCAGAATATTTTATGATCTGCTCCCGGATGAATGGATGTTGATGGCATCCATTTAAGGTTCGGCAGGATATCTTTTTCCCTTTCGAACTGTCTCCAGTCAGCTGCTTGGTGCGCCCGTATAACAGCCGTGTCGTATTCGGTGCGGAGCCACTGGCGCATCTGGTGATCGGCAATGGGCATGACTTCCCTCATCCATTGTTCAAACGGCTTTAAATTGCCGTTTTTATCCAGAAGTAGAGCCGCCATGTCGTTCTGTGCCCGGTGTACTTTGAACGCTGAAAAAACGACATTGTTCTTCCGTATTTCCTGATAAAAATCATAATCCGGATCATCCGGCTTTCTTTCCCTGAATCCCTTCTTGGTGGCACTGTTCATTGTTGCCCAGACAGAATCAAACAGGTTCTCCTCGATGTCGGTCATAGGGTGAAAGTCTTTGCTGTAGATGTTCTTCAGGGCTTTCTTCAGCACTTCCTCATCAAAGGAGAAGGAAGATGCGACTTCTTTATCTTTATTTTCAAATTGATAAAGGTCATTCATCACCATTCTAAAGCTGCCCCGTCTTTCCCCGGGGCTTTCCCGAAAAAACGTTTCAGCCAGTTATACGCGTTTTTAACGGCATTTACTTTCTCTTTTTGTACGTCTTTACCGCTTCCCTTCTCTTTGGTTTTATCCTCCGGATCCGGCTCGTCCTCTTCCGGTTTTTCGGCAGCTTTCGCCTTTGCCGCTTCTATTTCAGCCGCTTTTTCTTCCTGTTGTTTTTTCAGTTCGTCGTAGTTTGCCGGTTTCTCGATCCCGAATTCTTCATAGAGGTAGTCATCGCCCACCGGCAGGTTAAAGTTTGTTTTGAGTTGGGCGAGAATAGTCATCTTTTTCTCCGGTTCTATGACTTTTTTTTCCGGGTAACAGAATTCCCCGCCGGCGGTGTTTATCCCGAGCATGGCGAATATGTCTGCCATGTCATAGTTAAGCACGTCCAGTATGTCCTGCCGGTCTGCCAGCGTTACCTTTTCCTCCACGTCCTTGTGCACGGTTCCGAGTGCCTGCGTCCCTTTGTCGGAGGCTTCGGTGGTCAGCGTATTTCCAAGAAACAGCTTTGAAATTTCACTGTTGCACCTCTCGCATAGCTTATCGTACAGGTCCGAGCTCCCAGTCTTGTTCGCGGCTTCCCTTAGCTCCATGACTGTTTCCTGTGCATGCACGAACACGGACATGCTTCCGGTACTTTCCGCATCATCAAGTGCCCTCTGCCGTGCCTCGTCATCATCCGTTGGATATGTATATTCCCGGATAGGTGCCCCGAATACTTCTGCGAACTGTGCCCAGTCCGCCACATCGTTACGCTTATAGATCACCCAAATGGCGGCTTTGGCAAGCAGTCCTAAATCGTCCGGTGATCCGACAAATAGCAGGTCGGGATACTCGTCCCATGACGTGCCGGTCATGTCGGTCTGGTGCCTGAGGATCAACCGGCGTATCGGGTCGGCATGCTTTCGTGGGATCAGGTCATAATTCACCCATTCCCCGTTCCTGTAAAACTGCATGAGTGAGAAGCCCCACATCTTTGCGTCCAATATGTCACCGACAAGCCTGCGGAACCAAGGCGAGCGTATCTGCTCGTTCACATTCTCATCAGGTTTCCCGTTTCTGCGGAATTCGATAGTGGAAGACAACACGGCGTTCTTCCGTTTTTCGATCACGCTTGTCAGGTGTGTATCCATCAATATGTCGCTGTACAGGTCGTACAGTTTGTATCGCCTTGAATAGTCCACATTTTCAAATGACCTGATTGCCGACATGTAATCAGCGATATCGATTCCGAAGCGTTTAGCCTGTGTCAGTATGATAGTAGCGGGACCATTTTGTCCGGGCCTTGGCATGTTCCCGCTCATAGTTATTTTGTTGCGCCCTTTCTTTTTGTTGCTCATATTACCAGTGGTTTACACGTTTACGGTTACTTTTGATAAGGAAATTGGATTTTGCCGCTCTCGTTTCTTCCGGCAGCAATGGTGCCCCGTCAATGGATATTTCTTCGGCGGCTACAGCTTTCAGCCATTCGACTGCCCTTTCATAACGTTCCTTGCGCACGGGTGAAAGGTTCCGCGGATTATGGATGCAGAAGATGTGATATACGGCGATATCGATAGCCATCATCAGTACCAGCTGGTTCCGGTTGCCGGCAGTAGCAGAGAATATTTTGTCACAGTCGTAACGTCTGGAAAGGTAACACCGCATTTCGGCAATGGCGCGGTCCTCGCATATTTCGACGACGGCATTATCCTCCCTTGTCAGGGAGTCCAATATCTCGCGATGGATGCTGGCGTCATAGTCTTTAAGATCGATAAATTGGCTCATAAGAAAAGTATTAAGTTTATAATCTGTACTTGTTTTTTGACCGCATTTTCTTGCGGGACAGGATGGCGGGTTTTTCCGCCTGCCTTGCTTTCTTGTCGATAATGCGGTTTCCCCCCTCCACACAGTCCGGACCATCGGCCGGATAAGTCAGCTGGAGGTTGAACAGCTGAAACTGTTCCGCCATCCGTTTCATGTGCGGGTTGTCCTTCTCCGCTTCATTGAATATCAGGTTTCCCTCCCGGTTAAGCGGCTCGAGATTCGCTTCAATACGCGTAGCCTTGTCTGTCTTTTTTTCTTCGTCCCCTTGGATATAGAGGGATATTTTTCTTTCCCGCCGGATCCGGCGCACGATGGGTTGGAATACCTGCTGGAAAAAAGGATCCTGCAGCTTATTATTCTCCATGTAGCAGTACACGGTAGTTTTCCCTCCCACGAATTCCAGTAGCTTGATATACCACTCGATAAACTCCGCGTTCAGGCCCCTGTCAAGGAAGGCTTTTATCAGGTACAGTTTTCCAGCCAGTTTTCCGAGCAGGCATACCGTTTTGGTGGAGCTCTTTTTGGTTTTATTCTCTCCCGGTGCCGGGTCTCCGTAGATTATCACAAACTTGAATTTAGAGAGTGCCGGTACTTTCCCGTAAGTGATCTCTTCGAACACGCCCCCATCCACTACCGGATTGTTGTAGAACTCTTTTTGCTGCGCCGCCACACAGACCAGCGACAGGAACAGGTCGATATCCTCCTCAGAGTTTTTCTGCGGCCACACGGAGTACCCGTTTTTGTCCCTGATATTGATAATATCCACATGCCCGATACCTTTCGCTTTCAATTCCGTAGCCTTCTCGATAGCCCTTTTGATACAGCAATCCAGCGCAATAATATTCCCGTTGAAAAGTATGCGGTAGTTTCCTGATACGGACATGGTCGGAATAAGTGCCTCTTCCAGCCATTTCCATTTTGTTTTGATGCGTTCCGGATTGCGGCACTCTTCATCCGTGTCGATATCATCGATCAGGATAAAATCCGGACGGAAATTTTTGTTACGGGTACCACGCGGGGACTGTCCGGCACCGATCGCCCGGAATGAGCATCCGCACATGCAGGTAAACTCTCCTGTTTCCCAAGCCCCCAGTTTCTTTTGTGCTCCGTAGTCCTGAATAATACGCTGGTTCTCTTCGAAGTTCGCCATGAATGGCAGTATCAGCCTTATCGCATTATCGGCAGAGTTTGAGATAAGCAATACGTTGCGTATCTTTTTCGTCAGTGCCAGCTTGGAAATTTCCATCATGGATCGCGCCGACTTTGCCAGCTCCCGCGACCACGCCCGGACTTCATACCAGCGGTTGTTCTTCATTAGCCGGCGCGTAGCTTTCTTGTGGAAATCCGCCGGTTCACATGAATAGTACATTGCGAAATAATACCTGAACCATTCCTCATCGTCCTTTTCCAACTTTTCCCGGCGTGCCTTGATATCCGCCTCAGTATCTGTCGGATTGATTTCCGAACTTTCCCGGACAGATGCTACCAAGTCGTTCCAGTACTCTAACGCAGTCCTGTCCTGCGGTGTAAGTCTTTTCTTTGCCATAATCAGGAGAGTTTTGATTTTACATAGGCATCCAGCAACGGGGTGATCTCCTTGGCTTGTGCGGGGTCGTATGCCCGTACCCATTTGAGCAGATCCGTAAATACGGAGATAATATCAGCCAGCCCTACTTCAGTCTCCATTTTCTTGATGGCATTCGATAGTTTGGATATGGTATCCGCTTCCGCAGTATTGGGATATCGTTCCCCGAATGGCTTCTTGCTGATTGCATCGTTGAGCTCCGCCAACTGGCGGTACATGTTTTTAAGCTGCTCCTCCCTTGTGATGGTTATGGAAGCCTTCAGCTGCTCCCAATTCCCTTTATTTATCCAGTTGTTTACGGTTACCCGTGACACGCCTACACGCTCAGCGATTTCCGCTTGTGTAAGCGTCTCTTTGGTATAGAGCATCTTTGCCCAGTCCTTCTTTTGCTCATTTGTAAGTTCAGCCATATTACCTCCTTTTTATGTGCAAAATTGCTAATGAAAAGGAGTGAAAAAAAATGCGTGTCGCATGATAACACTTTAAAAAGTCATGACGGCATTTTAAAGTTTCCATGATAAAATGACGGTTTGAAAAACGGCTGTAATCCCCCTATTTTCGCATCATAAATCCGGGCGGAAAGCCCACGTAAATGATAAAAAGATGAGAAAGTTTTTTAATATGATACCGGGGACCGACGCCTGCTGCATACTGCTTTACGGCGATATCGGTGACTATGACGCAGTGCGTAGCGGCGATATCGCCCGTGAGCTGTTGGAAGCCGAATCCCTGTGCGGAAAGATTGATGTCAGGATAAACAGCAACGGTGGCGAGGTATATGCAGGCATCGCCATCTTCAATGCCCTGCGTAATAGCAAAGCCGATATCACTATTTACGTGGACGGTATCGCCGCCAGCATGGCATCGGTCATCGCCCTTTGCGGCAAGCCCATCCAGATGAGCCGTTATGCCCGTCTGATGCTGCACAGTGTGCAGGGCGGCTGCTACGGTAACAAGGATGACATGAAAAGCTGTATCCGTGAAATCGAATCGTTGGAGGATACCCTTTGCGAAATGTACGCCTCCCGTCTGGGCAAGGAGAAGGAAGAAGTCCGGGCTATGTATTTCGATGGAAAAGACCACTGGCTGCGTGCCGATGAAGCACTGGCATTGGGATTTATCGACGGCATTTATGACGCGGACCCGATTCCCGAGGACAGCACTCCCGAACAAGTATTTCAAATATTCAATAACCGGCTTAGACAGCCACAAAATGATAATCAAATGAATTTGGATGAAGTAAAGAAACGTCCGCGCTTCAAGGATTGCGCGACGGATGCGGAGGTTTTCCGTATCATGGACCAATTGGAAGAGGAAGCCGGCAAGGTTCCCTCCCTGACTATGGAAGTGGAAAACCTTAAAAAGAAAAACAAGGCTTTTGAGGACAAGGCTAAAGAGGAGGACGAAGCAGCCAAGAAAAAGCTGCTGGATGATGCGGAAAACGATGGACGTATCAACGCCGAGACCCGTTCAATTTACAAGAACCTGCTGGACAGTGACCGTGAGAACGGAGAGAAGGCACTGAAGAAACTTACTCCCAGACGTAAGGTAATGACTGACTTGAACGTGCATCCCAGTGACGAAAGCCCGTGGAACAAGCGCATGCGTGAAATCAAAGACAATTTGAACCGTAAATAGTAAGCAATGGCAATAGTAGTAAAGAACACCAATTACAACGGTGAGGTATTAGAAAAAATCCTGACCGTTGCGACCACGAGCAACGAGCTCGTTGAAAAGGGACTGGTCATGATCATTCCCGGAGTGGAGAAAAAAATCAGCGTTCCCCGGTTGAAAACGGGCAAGATGCTCCAAAAGCGCAAGGAAGACCCGCAGAAAAGCGACAGCAAGGGCAACTTCGAGTACAGCGAACATGAACTGAATCCGAAGGACCTTATGGCGTTTACCACCTTCAATCCCCGGACCTTTGAACAAATCTGGCGCAAGTGGCAGCCGAAAGGTAATCTTGTATTCAGCGAATTGCCGCCCGAAGTCCAGAACGCACTGGTAGAAGCTCTGTCAAAGCAAGTGCAGTTCGAACTGGGATGGCACTATGTAAACGGCGAGTATGGCGATGACGATGAGCACCTGATGGACGGTATCCTGACACAGGCTGCCAAAGACAGCGAGTGTATTGTGGTAACCACTGAGGAAACCACGATGATAGGCAAACTCAAGGCTGTGCGCGCGGCTATTCCGAAGGCTATGCGTGAGAATCCGAATTTGCGCATCGTGATGAGCGTCGAGGATTTCGACAAATACGACGATGAACTGACCCAGCGCGAGCACAAGAACAGCGATGAAACGGAACTGAACCGTAAACGCTTCAAGGGAATCACGATTGAAACAGTTGCCGCATGGCCTGAAGACCTTATCGTCGCTACGTTATGTTCTCCGGATGCTGATGGCAACCTGTTTGTCGCCGTGAACTTGCAGGATGACGAAAACGTGATCCAGATCGACAAACTATCGAACGCTTCGGAACTCTACTTCTTCAAGCTTCTGATGAAAGCGGATACGAACATCGCTTTCGGGGAAGAATTCATCGTATACGATGGTCGGGAGGTTCCTAAATTTACCGCTCCTGTACAGGAAGAAAAAGCGGCAGCAGAAGGAGGCGGCGAGTAATGGCGAAACTGAAATATCTTGTACTCCATTGTACCGCCACTCCGGAGGGGCGCGAAGTCACCAGTGATGAAATCCGCGCTTGGCATACAAATCCTGTAAGCAAGGGCGGGCGCGGCTGGAAACAGGTGGGATATACCGATATGTTTCACCTTGACGGAACGGTGGAGCGATTGGTTGAGAATAACGAGGACGCACGGGTGGATCCGTGGGAGATTACCAATGGGGCAAAAGGCTATAACAGTACCAGCCGGCACGTTGTGTATGTCGGGGGCATAGCCCGGGACGGGAAGACTCCCCGGGACACCCGCACCCCCGCCCAGTTGAAGGCGATGGAATCCTATGTGAAGGACTTCCACCGTTGTCATCCGGACGTGAAGATAGTAGGTCATAACGAACTGGCGGCCAAAGCCTGCCCCAGTTTCGATGTACGGAAATGGCTTGTTTCAATAGGTATCAATCAATAAAGACAACAACAGTATGACGGGCGGCATGGAATTGAATGAAATCCTGAATATTATCCTCGGCACTAGTTTGGTAGGCACACTCGTGACCATTGTCACGTTGCGCTCGACCGTCAGGAAAGCGAAAGCGGAAGCCTCCAAGTCGGAAGCTGATGCCGAGACGGTACGTGTGGATAACGCCGAACATGCCACCCGTATTCTGGTAGAGAACATTGTCAAACCTTTAAAGGAAGAACTGAGTGCAACAAGAAAAGACTTACAATCGACGAAAAGGGAGATGGCGCGTTTGCGTAAAGCCATCGGCGGTGCTAGTGACTGCGAGTATCGTGACGGCTGTCCTGTTCTTCATGAGCTGCGCGAGCTCCCGAAAACAGACGGAGACGACACGGACGGCGTCGTCCGCGGCAGGCGTGGACAGCGTAAGAAACCTCCGGACGGGATTGGTGGCGGTGGGTATTCCGAAATCGGAACTGATGTTGAGGATACCGGTTCATGAACTCTTGTCGCTCCCGCCCGGAGCCTCGTATCATGGGAAGAACGGGCAGGCGGGGGTTGACGTGAGGACGGAAGGTGATTCTCTTGTAGTGACCTCCAGCTGTGACAGTCTCCAGCGTCTGGTACTTTGGTATGAGGAGAAACTGACCCGGATCCGGAGCCGCACGCAAGAAAATACGGAGACTGTCCGGACGGACATAAAACGGCGTTTTAACGTCGTTAAAATAGCATTAATTGCCTTTATCGCCGGGATGGCATCCGGCATGGTATTAACAATTGTAATCAAAAGACGAAATGGAAAAAAATAAAAATTTCATTTACGGCATTGCGGCGGTCAAAGCCGGCGATGTGACAATCGGTTGGATTGAAAAGGGCTCATGGGACTGGGGTGGTACGAAGCCCGAGACCACAGACGTTGAAGCCGAGCAGGTTCCGGATGCCCCTGTATTATCCATTATGCAGAAGAACGGCCAGATATCCCCGACCTTCAACCTGATCCAGTTGGATTATGCGAATATTCAGGCGGTGATGGGCGGTACACTTATCGAGACCGGCGAAGGAGAAAATAAAAAAGCAACCGGTTGGAAGGCTCCAAACGAACTTGTCCAGCGTACCGGTCCGTGGACGATCGATTTTGTTTCCGGTCAGACAATGACCATTCCGAAAGGCATGATTCTGGCGAATCTGGGCGGCAAGCTGACGCTGACGGAAGTTTCAAAACTGGAATGCCAGCTAAAAATCATCAAGCCGGAGGGAGAGGGTTCCGCTCCTTACGAAATCAACACCAAGGAGTAACGTATGGATGACCGGCAAGCCAGAGAGGTACAGAGGGAGGCATCGGAGGTAATACTGGATATCGGTGTCTCCCTTCCTATAAAAGAGTGGCATATTCCTTTCCGGAAGAAGCCCGTGCAGTGGCGTATCACGATGCGCCGTCCCCGCCTGTCAGGACAGATGTGCATCACGCGTATCTACCTGTCGATGGGGGTTACCCCTGAAGAACTGGAGGCACTCTCCGGAAAGGAACGTTTACGGTTCATGTCCGAACATGGTGTGGATATCTCCCGCATGATTGCCTATACGATTTGTCAGGGGCTTATCTCCCGCCGCCTGTTCATCCGTCCGGTGGCATGGTTCCTGAGGGAAGCGGTAGAGCACCGTTTCCTAATCGGGGCGATGAACAAGTTCGTGAACCTGATGGGGACGGAATCTTTTACCGGTATTATCAGATCAGTCGATCGGGCGAGCCCGATGAAACTGAGACTGAGCCAAAAAAGGAAGGGGAGTTAAGGACCGAGTTTGAAGGTTCCCATAGCCCTTTCGGTTTTATCTGGAACATTGCGAGTGCTACAGGGTGGACAGTGGAGTATATCCTTGAGAAGGTGAACTATCAGACGCTTATCCTGATGCTCTCGGACGCCTCGCGTTATGTTCGCCGGCGGACACCCTGCGGAGAATCCGACGGCAGGTCCGCCGTGGAAGAGGCGGGCGATATAGTGAATTTTTTTCAAAGTAACTTAGAACTGTAGATCATGAAACCTGTAGAAATCGAATTCCTGATGAAGGACAATCTTTCCGGAGGCCTTGACAAAGCCGGTCTGGCTGTCGATGTCCTTGCCGCCAAGTCGGCGAAGGCTGCTGCCGACATCAATGCCAAGATTGCGGAACAAAGAAAGGTGATCGAGCAGGTTTCTTCAGACCTTCAACGGATGGAAGCTCAGCTTGCCGGCATGAAGCCCGGTCCGGCACAGGCTGAACTGGCTGTTGACGTGGCAGCCTGCCGGCAAGTGCTTGACGAGGAACGTGCCGCCCTTCAAGGTTTGGAAAAAGAACATCACGAAGCGGAAAAAAGTGTCCAGAACTTGCGCCGGGAATACGAACGCATCTCGGTGGAAGAAGAACGTGCGGCTGCCGGCAGCAAGACGCTTACGGACAAAATACGGGAGCAGAAGGAAATGATCAGGCAGACGGAAGCTGACGTTAAGGAATTGGAAAAAGCGTGGAAGAACGCCGCTCCGGGCACTGCCAAGTTCGCCGCACTGGACGAACTGAACGCCGCCAAGAAAGCCCTTGAGGAAGACAAGGCTGCCTTGCAAGGGCTTCAGGCGGAACAGGAACAGACCAAGGAAAGCGGCAAGCGGCTTTCCCTTCAGCTACGCCAGCTTCAGGACAATATGGCGCGTCTGCGTCTGGAAGGAAAACAGAATACGGAAGAATACAGGCAGATGGCACAACAGGCAGCCCTGCTCTCCGATACCATAGCCGACCTGAACACCCAGACAAAAATACTATCCAATGACGACGCGAACCTTCAGGGCTTCATGTCGGGCGTGAGCGGTCTTGCTGGTATGTTCACAACGGCGACCGGTGCCTTGTCCCTGTTTGCATCGGAGAACGAGAACCTTGCGAAAATCCAGACTAGGGTACAAAGTGTCATGGCAATCACGATGGGGTTACAGCAGGTATTCAACACGCTTAACAAGGACTCGGCGTTTCGTCTGGTAACCGTCGTCAAAATGAAGAACCTGCTGACTGCTGCCAATGCCCGCTTGGCTACTTCCCTAGGCATTTCCACGGCAGCCGCACAGGCTCTGATGGGCACGCTCACGCTGGGGCTTTCCGTCGTCATTACAGGCTTGATTGTCGCATGGGACAAATACTCCGACGCTCAGGAGAAAGCGGCGCAGAAGGCAAAAGAACTGGTCGATATCGAGTCTGATGGGCGTGCGAAGATGATAAAGACCCGCTTCGAACTGAACGAAACTATCAAGAGCCTGAAAGAATTCACCGGAAGCAAGCAGGAGGAAAAGGCTAAGGTGGAGGAAATGAACCGCAAGTACGGCGAGAGCTTCGGTTATTATGATACCTTGTCCGAGTGGTATGACATCCTGATTGAGAAGAGCGATGCCTATATCCAGATGCTTTTTTTGCAAGCAAAGGCGCAGAACATGGTGAACAAGGCTGTCGAAATGGACGCGAAGGTTGCCGAGGCACAAGCGAAGCCGGAAAGCGATTATGATACATGGTGGGGATATGGGGGCAAGATAGACCGTTTTTTCTCTTCCAACGCCTCCTATAAAAATAACAATAACGGGCGTTGGAAAAAAGAAGAGGAGGTTGACCGTCTCACGAAAGAACGTGACGAGTATCTGGACAAAGCCGAGGAGGAGATGCGCAAGTCCATTGAACTTGCCAAAGGTTCTGGCATTGGCGGACATACGAAACCTGAAGACCACGATAAGGACAAGGAAAAAGAACAGCAAGCCGAGTTGCGACGGGCATCCGAACTCCTGAAACTCCAGCAAAAGAACCGGCAGTCTGAAATTGACCTTCTGAAAGAAAGCGGTGAGAAACGCCGCCGACAGATACGGTTGAACTATGACAAGGAGATCGATGAACTGAAGGTACAGGAAAAGAAATGGCGTGACGCCCAAAAGGGGAAGCTGACTGACGAACAGGAATCCTCCCTGAAGGATGCGCGTGAAAAAGCGGCGGGGAAGCGCGACCGCGACCTGTCAAACGTGACGAAGGAGGAAAACGACGCCTCCCGGCAGTCGATGATCGATTACCTGAAGGAGTACGGAACTTACCAGCAGAAGAAACTGGCTATCGCACAAGAATACGCCGAGAAGATAAAGAAGGCACAGGAAGAAGGCAACTTCGCAGAAGCACTTCGACTCTCAAGACAGCAGAAGGAGGAAACCGCTTCCGCCGAGATAGCTTCTATCAAGGCGGATATCGACTGGGACGGTTTATTCGGGAATTTCGGCGGCCTGCTGGAAGAACAGCTCCGCCCCACATTGGAGAAGTTGAAAAAATACGCCGCTTCCGACGAGTACCGTGATGCGAGCGTGGAAGACAAACAGGTAATCAGCGAACTGATCGCCAAACTGGAGGACAGGACATCAAGCGGCATTAATAAGGACATGTTCAAAGGCGTTTCCCGTGACCTTGCAGCCTACCAGACCACCCTGCGGGAACTGACGGAAGCAAAGGAAAAGGAAAAGGCTGCCGCCGATGAGCTTGTAAAAGCACAAGAAAAGCTCAAGAAAGCAACTCAAAGCGGTGATTCCTCTGCCGTAAAGCAAGCGGAGACGACCGTAGAAGCTGCACAGGAAGCCTTTGACGAGGCATCGGCGAGCGTCGGCACACTAACGGATGCAAACAACAATGCCGCGGATAACCTGCGCACCTCGAGTACGAACGCACTGAATTCGCTGAATGATTTGGCAATCGGCCTTCAGGGTTTGAAGTCCGGTTCCCTTGCCGGCGTGGCACAAGGGCTTGGTAAACTGGGAGAAGCGACGAAGAATATGGGCGGCGTGATGGGTTCCGTGGGGAGCACGCTTGCCGCTACGTTCAGTAACGGCGGTATCATCGGGCAGATCATCTCGGCGGTTCTGAGCATTCTTGACGTGTTGAAGGAGGGGATCGGCACGATCATAAGTTCCCTTATCGATTCGGTTCTGGGAGCCGTGAACGGCATTCTGGAGAATATCCTTTCCGGAGAACTGTTCACGCAAATCGGCAGTTCGCTTTTTTACGGTGTGAGAGATATCCTCGATACGGTAACCTTCGGACTATTCACCTCCCACGGAAATGCCAAGGAGGTGAACGCACTGGTGGACAGGCTGACAGAATCGAACAAGTACCTGACCACCGCTATCGAGAAACTGACAGACGAGATGGGAAAATCCGGCGGAGTACAATCGACAGAGTATTTCCGGAGTGCCTATGAGAAGCAGCGGCAGAAGATTGAGAACGACCGGCAGATGCTGGAGGCGAAGATGGGTTACCACAGTTCCCACCACTCGAACAACTACTATATCGGCAAGGCAATGGGCGGAGGCGACTGGGACAAAATCTCCTCCTACCTTGGCAAGTCCGTACGTGATACCGGTGCGTTATGGAGCCTGTCTCCGGAAGAACTTGCCCGATTGCAGGAACTTCCCGACATCTGGGAAAAACTACACTCGGGCAAGTACGACCAAAGTGACTGGCTTGATACGTACGTCGCAGACGCCAACACGCTCATCGAACTGCAGCAACAGTGGCAGGATGCCATTACCGACACGTCCTTTGACAGCATAAAAAGTGGCATGAAGGATTTGCTGAAAGACTTCGATACGGATTCCAAGGACGTTATCTCGAGCGTTGACGAGTTTATGGAGAATGCCATATTAAAGTCCATCGTAGACGGCACGTACTCCGAAGAAATCAAAAAATGGCAGGAGACGTTTGCCGAGTACATGAGCGATGGTATCCTTTCAAAAGAAGAGGCGGAAATCCTCCGGAACCGATATCAGGAAATCTTCGAGGATGCTAAGGAGGAAAAGGACGCCATGTTTGACGCCGCGGGCATTACCGAAGACAAAAAGAAAAACCAGAGTGGCAAGGCCGGCGGTTTTACGGCAATGTCTCAGGACCAAGGTACGAAACTGGAGGGGATGTTTACTTCGGGACTGAATCACTGGATCAGTATCGATGAGCGGACGGAAGACATCTCCTCCCGCATGGCACAGGCTGAGGGGCATCTGGCGAAAATAGAGGAGAACACCGGGAAAAGTGCCGGCTCCCTCTCTGAAATAAGGGAAGACATAAAGTTAATCATACGTGACGGACTAAGACTGAGATCATTATGAGCATGGAAACAATCATAGGCGGTCTGTTCCTTGTGAACGGTACCGATGTCTGGACGGAGTACGGCGTATTCCTGACGGAAGAGAAGCGCGGCGGGCGGGATAATCTGAAAGCCATCCTTGCGGCCTCGAAAACGAAACAGCATACGGCGGTGGATATCCGCGAGCGGAATGGTGAAAAATACTCAGAGGAACTGACCGTTGCCAACGAGGCGCGTGACGTGACGCTGACCTTCGCCCTGTACGCCCCGACCAAAGAGGAATGGCTGAAGAATTACATGAACTTTATTGCCTTCCTGAAATCGGGCAATAAGGGGTGGCTCTCGCTTTACTTCCCCCAGCTCGAAATTACGATGCGCGTGCATTATCTGGAGTGCAGCGGCTTCACTCCGCTGACCTACCTCTGGAGGGCGGGCGTGCAGGCAGGACGCTTCAAAGTGAAGTTTCGTGAACCTGAACCGATTATTTAAACAACATTCAAACGACGTTCAAACATGCTTTTAACGGTATATGACAGTAACGGCTTTGCAAAAACCGTCCTCTCTCCGGACGACAGTTCCACGCAGGCGAAGGTAGTGCAGGGTGACAATATCCTGACACTCTCCTTCACACTCTATGAGTATGTGCCGCTGGATGTCAACGACTATATTGATTTTTTTGGTGAACGGTACTGGCTTACCGAGCGGTATCTTCCTAACGAGAAGAACACACAGGAGTGGAAATATGACGTTAAATTCTACGGCATTGAAAGCCTTATCAAGCGGTTTCTCGTCCTGAACGTGGTGGATGGCGATCCGGAGGCGGTGTTCACGCTGACGGCTCCCCCGCGCGAACATGTGGCGTTGATTGTGAAAGCCATCAACGACGGAATGGGAAACATCACCGACTGGAAGGTCGGGAGGGTGGACGGCACGGACAATATTGTTATCGACTATGAAGGGAAATACTGCAACGATGCCTTGAAAGAAGTTGCCGGGAAAATTACCGGTGCCGAATGGTGGGTAGAAGGCCAGACTGTCAACATCTGCCGGTGCGAGCATGGGGAGGAGATTACTTTGTCATACGGCAAGGGTCTGACGGAACTGGAACGTGACAAGGCGGACAATGCTAAATTCTATACCCGTCTGTTCCCGATTGGCAGCAGCCGGAATATCGATCCTGAAAAATATGGGCACAGCCGCTTACAGCTTCCCGACGGTGCAAAATACGTCGATGTGGGCGTGGAGAAGTACGGCATCTTCCACTATTATGAAAAAGACGCGTTCGCGGACATTTACCCCCGCCGTACCGGTACCGTCACTTCGGTACGCAGTGAGGAGGTAACCGACGAGGACGGGAATCCCTATACCATTTATTATTTCCGGGACGACTCGCTTCCTTTCGATCCGAACAATTACGAGTTGGGCGGAAAGAACAAACGGGTATCCTTCCAAGAAGGCAGCGAGCTTGCCGGTCTGGGTGATGAAGAGGACGGGAACTATTATTTTGAGGTGAACTACGACAGTGACACGCGGGAATTCGAGATCATCACGATCTGGCCCTATGATGATGACACCCAGCTTCCCGGCGACAAACTAGTTCCTAAAGCTGGCGACAAGTATATTTTATGGAATATCCGGATGCCGGATGAGTATTACGCTTTGGCCGAGGAAGAGTTTCGGACAGCTGTGGATAAATACAACGAGGATAACGCCATCGATATATCGGTATATAAAGGACCTACGGACCATGTGTATATCGAGCAGAACAATATCGACCTGTATTTGGGGCGTCGTGTGCGGCTGGAGAGTAGCGAGTATTTTCCGGAGACAGGCTATCGCAGCAGCCGTATAACGAAAATGACCCGCAAGGTAAACCTGCCCGCGCAGATTGACCTTGAGATCAGCGACGCGCTTTCCACCGGTGTGATGGAAAGTATCAATAACAGCATCTCGGATGTAAAGAGCTACACGAAGACAGCTACCGCCGGCGCAAGCCTTCCAGATATTATCCGGAGTTGGGACAAGACGCTTCCCACCGACACTAACCTGTTTTCGGCGCGGAGAAGCCGGAACGAGTTTATAAACAAAAACCAGCGGGACCGGGCAAAAAAGAAAATTATCTTTGACGAGGGTATTGACGCGGGTGATTTCGAAGCCGGTAAGCAAGGCGGAAGGATTGACGGCAAGGGAAATGCTGAACTGCTGTCTCTCGTCATCCGTGAACTGCTCCGTAGTGCGAAGTTCGTAGACGGTCTTTTCGGCGAGGGTTTACAGTTGTGGATTGATGAAAACGGGCTGGCAAACCTGACGCTGGACAAACTGACGGTGCGGCAAATCATGGTGGTTCTGGAACTGCTGATCGAGAAGGTACGCAGTGTTGGAGGTCAACTCTGTGTATCGGCTGCCAACGGCAAGATAAAGACGGTGGAGAGGCAGGACGGTTACTACGTCATCACTTTCGAGCAGGACAACACTTTTCAGGCACATGATTTGATGCGTTGCGCCACCTTTAGCGGTGGCAGGCTCAAAGGATATTGGGTGGAAGTTGCGGCGGCAGAAGGCAATTCCATCCTTGTATCCGAGCAGGAGTTTGATGCTTCCCTTCCGGAGCCCGGGGACGAATGCGTCCTGATGGGTAACACTATGAACACGTTACGCCAGAACATGATATTAATATCAGCTACCGAGGACGGTCAGCCGCGCGTTGACGTGATGGACGGCGTGAGAGCTAAGAACTTCACGGACTGCCTGCGGGCTCGTCTGGGTAACCTTGACGGGATAAAGGATGACTGGTTCCCCGCCGACAACCAGCCCCACGGAAACGGGCTCTATTCGGATAACGCTTACCTGCGCGGCACATTCCTGCTGGTAACGGGTGAGGATATCAAGACAAAGTTTGAAATCGTAGAGGGAAAAATCACCAGTTCAGTCACGGCGTTGCGACAGGACTTCGCCACGGACAAAGGATATTTGAACAATCCCGCTTTTGACGGTGGTCTGGAAAAATGGACCACGGAGAACAAGACCGTATTTTTTCTGGTAGGGAACAAATGGGTATGGGCGAACGGCAACGTACTGACCAAAAAGGGGGACAGTGCAAGTGTGACACAGGATGACGGTCGCACGGTTGTCAGGATACGAAACAAGTATATCCTCCAGAAGCATGGGAACCTCAAAAGCATCCCAGCAATGCCGGTAAACGGAGAGGGTGAGAAGGAAGCAGTTCCCGTATTTCTTTCCTTCTTCTACCGTTGCGCGAAAGCCGGCACCTTGCGAGTGGAATTCGAGAACGTTGACAAAACAGGTTTTGCAAACTTCAACAGTATGGAAGTGGAGGAAGAACTGGCGGCAACCGACGGCTATGTGCAGTACACCTGTAGCGGTTTGTGGAATGGGACCGGTGACTTCAAGCTGTCTTTCACTGGTGATATTTACCTGTACATGCTCATTCTCTCGACCGACCGCATAGAATCGCTCACCCACCGTTACAAGACACTTTTCGAGCAGTCGGAGCGGCTGGTGAAGATAAGTGCCGCCGTATTTGACAGGGATGAGAATATCCTGCAGGAAACCGGTCTTGTGGTGAAACCGGAGGGTGCCGGTATCTATGCCCAGAACGCTGATGGTAAGCTGGCACTTATCGGTGTGACTGTGGATGAAACGGACGCGGAAGGTAACAGGATCAGCGTGGTGAAGCTGACGGGTGACCATATCAGGCTGGAAGGGCTTGTAACCGCCAACGAGAATTTCAAGATACTGGAGGACGGGAGCATTGAGACCCGAAACGGGAAGTTTTTCGGTGAAATTCAAGCCAATACTGGGAAAATAGGTTATTTTTCCATAGACAGTCTGGGATTATATTACGGTGACCCCTCCAAATGGACGGACAGCAGCTATAAACAGGACTTGGCGGCCATCCGTCCGGGACTTATTAAACTACAATCACAAATTGGTATATTCTCCCCCGGCGACGTGGCAAATATCAAGGTAGCCATCGGTAACGGTGCCGATCCCACGCTGTCCAACTCCAATTCGTACTGCAACTGTGCCGGCTATTTTTACCGCCAGATGAATCCCGACATCAGCGACTGGTATCTTCCGGCCGTGAAAATTATCAGTGACAATGTAATCAACCGGGACGTGGCACTCTATACGGAGGGGGCAATCGTATGTCAGGGAGGTCTCCTTTCTTCCGGTAATTTTAACGATGCGAATTCGGTCACCGTACTGGACTTTTCATTCGGAACCACACAACTGATATACAATACCGTTTACCGGTATGTGTATCTGCCGACTCTGGATAACATGAAGAAAGTCATGAATTCCTCCCGCCCCTTTGCCGTGTTCGTCCGGCTAGTGGCACGGTATGAGAACAGCCAGAATTTTGTCGTGTCCTTTATAGACGGGCAGACTTCGTTGTATTTCCGCAACAATAACGGCGGCCACTACGGCAATACTATCGACATGGGGGCGGGAGATGTATTGGAACTGCTACTGATTTATGATGGTGGCAACTATTACGCACAAGTTTTGGATCGTAAAACATAAAAAAGATGGTAAGAATCAATTTCAAACAACTGCCGGTCTATACCGGCATATCAAGAAAAGAGACCGTGACGGGTGACGCTCGGGAATCCTTTGCAGACGTACTGTACACCCGTGTAAATGGCGTACGTGCCAAAAGTCTTGCCCTAAAGATATTCAACAGTGACGGGGAAGTGGAACTGGACGGGGAAGATGAGAAACTGGTACGCTTTGCCGCCGTGAACCTTTGTGTCCCTTCCGTGGGAGATGCGATAATAGACCGACTTGACAACGACAGGGAAAAGGAGGGACAGCTATGACGAACGCCGAGAAACAGGAAATCCTAAATGCTATCAAGGCGGAGAGCCAAAGTGTTGATGAGTTGCCCGAGGTCACCTCATTGGATAATATAAAAAGCCTTCCGGCAATGCGCGGGCAGGAGGCTGTCCTTGCGCCCCTCCACTTGCTTAGGAAGCCGGCAGAAGATGCCGCGGCCTTGGCAATGTCGGCATCCGTCACAGCCAACAATTCGGCTACGATTGCAAACGGGGCTGCCGAGGCTGCCGAGGGCGCGGCTGACAAGGCGAATGACGCTGCCGACCTTGCATTTACTGCGGCACAGGACGCCCTTGCCGCAGTAAATGAAGCCGCTACGGTGCGTGACAACTATCAGGAAACGGCTGTAGCCGGTCGTAACGGTGCGACTGCCCGTTTCGGGGGCTTCATTGAAATAACCGATGCTGATGTGGATTTCTTCAGTGATACGGAGGAACATTCCCCTGAAGAGATAAAATATTGCGCTTCCCGCCGTTTGTTTGTCGTTCAGGCAAGCTCGAAAGAATATTATACCTCGTGGGCGGGTAGCGAAATGTACAACCATGAGGGCCTGTTGCAGAAAAACAAGGCGTACCTCTACGGTTCCGTGCTTTATGTGTGGAGTGATGAGGAATCCTCTCTTGTTGAAATCAGCGGCACCGGTGGCGGCAATACGTATAACGTGACAGAGGAAGTGCCTTTGGCAAACGGTTACTATACTCTTGCTACCGCCATCGTTGCCGTAGAAGAAAAGCAGCGCGGGAAAGGACGTTGTATCACCTACGAGACATCACAAGGCAAATGGGAGACGAAGCAGTTTGTCGGTACCAGCCTTGCGAGTTGGGAACAGGTTGCCAGTTGGGAGGATTTCGGCGGTGCCGGCACTGTTAAGAGCGTGACGGTGAACGGCGAGAAACAAAATCCGGACAGCACGGGCAATGTAAATATCACTTTCAATGAGACGGAAGTGGATGAAAGTTTGGATATCTCCAGTACCAATCCCGTGCAAAATTCCGTGGTGACGGCAAAACTCAACGAGATGGATGCAGCTACGGTCTTCGGCATGAGTGCCGAGGTCAGTGATGATGAAAGCACGGTCCGTCTTGCCCTCATCAACAAAAGCGGTGCGGAAATCGCGGCAGTGGATATTCCTGCCGGCAGTGGCGGCGGTGGAGGTGAAACGGCTACCACAAAGATCGTTCTCGGTGCCTCCGTAGATCGTACCATTATCAAGGAAGGCAGCTCCTCCCAGCTTACTTATACCTATGATCACCAGTATGCCGGCGGTGATGAAAAAGGCATGTCCACCGGGCAGAAGGCGACTGTCGTCATACAAATTAAGCGGGGTTCGACAACGATGTACAGCCAGACCATACAGGACGTGAGCAAAGGCAGTTACACGCTTGACCTCACGAAATACCTGTTAGTAGGTACTACCGACGTATACGTGCGCGCCACGACAACCGATCCCACTACCGGTAAGCAGCAGACTAAACAGAGTTATGTAAGTGTAAAAGTGGTCACGCTGTCCTTGAGTAGCAGCTACAACCTTGCCAACAGTATATCCGGCGGTGGCTACTCCACAGGGGACACGGCAAGCATCCCGTATGCGGTGAGCGGATCCGGCACGAAGGTGGTTACCCTGTACGTGGACGGCAAGCAGCAGAACGCCGCTACCATCACCCGCAGCGGCACGACGAACGGCAGTTTCAACCTCTCCATGTCCGGACTGGGTGTCGGTCGACATACCGTGCAGATGGTGGCTGAAATGGAAGCCAGCCCCGACTTGACCCTGAAATCAGAAAGTATCTATATCGACCTTCTGAAGTCCGGCAGCAGTGTTCCCTTCATCGGCACGATGACGAACTTTCCGGATGGTCGCATTTTCTCCCAGACCGAGCACCTGACGCCGTGTCTGGAAGCCGGGCAGTTCGAACAGGTAAAGTTTGATTTTGTGGTTTACGATCCGGGAACCACTCCGGCTACGATGTCCGTTTATAGGGATAATGTGCGGACACAGTCTGTGAGCGTCCCCCGTACCACGCAGACCTACGTGAACCGTTTCACCGACCAAGGAGAGGTTGCCATGAAATTCGTTTGCGGTGCCACTGCCTATCCGTTTTATATCGATGTAACGAACTCAGGCATCGACCTTACCGAGACCACATCGGGGCTCCAGTTAAAGCTCTCCGCCTCCGGTCGCAGCAATACCGAAGCCGAGCCGGGCAATTGGGAGTATAACGGCGTGAAAACTGTTTTTACGGGTTTTGACTGGAATTCAAATGGATGGACCGGTGATGCGCTGAAATTGACTAACGGTGCCAAAATAGATATCGGCTACAAGCCGTTTTCAACGGATGCCACTACCACAGGCGCAACTTATGAACTGGAACTGACCTGCACGAACGTGACGGACCGGAACGGCATTGTCGTGGACTGTATGTCAGGCGGAGTAGGTATGCAGCTTACAACACAGGAGGCCTTGATGCGTGCCAGTGGCAGCACGGAGGTGGGAACCAAGTTTGCCAGTGGCATTACCTTGCAAATCGCATTTGTGGTAGGCATGAAGTCCGGTCGCCGGTTGATGGAACTCTATGTAAATGGTATTCGGTGCGGAGCCAAGCAATATGGCGCGACCGAAGGCATGTTACAAGCATCACCTGCGACTATCAAGGTGACGAGTGACAGTGCCGATGTGGAATTGAGAAACCTGCGCGTATATAACCGTGCGTTAACTGATGACGAAAACCTCTCTAACTTCATGGTAGACCGTCCCACCTCCGATGAGATGGTCCTGTTGTTCGAGAAGAATGACGTCATGAATGACGAGGACACAGATGTGGATATCGACAAGCTGCGTGCGCAGGGAAAATCCGTGATGCGAATCGTGGGCAATGTGGACCTTGTCAATCAAACAAACAATAAGAAATTCGAAGTTCCGGTCGATGTTTACTTTTATAGCAAATACGGCAAAGAATATGACTTTGTAGCCAAAAATATAGGATTGAGGATACAGGGTACTTCCTCCACCACCTATCCTCGCAAGAACTATCGCCTCTATTTCAGTAGAAGCGAGAAGTATGCGTCGGAACTATGGGTAAACGGCGTGCTTGTCCCTGATTTCAAATATTCATTCAAGCCCGGTGCGCGTCCTGTTGATATATTCTGTTTAAAAGCGGACTTTTCAGATTCTTCCAGTGTTCACAACACCGGTGCGGTGCGTATCGTGAACGATATTTGGAAACGTTGTGGATGGTTGACACCCCCACAGGAGGCATATAAGGGCAACTACGATGTGCGGATCGGTGTGGACGGTTTTCCGATCGACCTGTTCTACGACAACGACGGCAGCGGGCAGAACACGTATTTAGGCAAATATAACTTCAATAACGAGAAAAGCGGCAGTTCCATTGTCTACGGCTTCGAAGATATCGAAGGTTTCAATGATACGGCGACCCTGAATGGTCAACGTAACAAATGTATCTGCCTTGAATTTTTGAATAACTCCCATCCCTTGTGTCTTTTCGGAACTTCCAATATTACAGAGGATGAATTTTCTCAAGGTCTTGAGTTTCGTTTTAAAGCCGACAAAACATGGGCGGATGCCGATGAAGAAGACAAAGCAGCGGTAAAACGGCTTTGGAATTGGATAGATTCCTGTAAAGGAAATCCGACGAAGTTCCTGAATGAGTATAAGGAATATTTCGGCAATGACAGCCCGTTTGCATGGTACCTGATCACCGACTACTTCATGGCGGTGGACAACCGGGCAAAAAACATGATGTTGGCAACGTGGGATGGCAAAATATGGTACTTCCTACCCTACGACATGGATACTATCCTCGGCAGCCGTAACGATTCGGTTCTGAAGTACGATTATACCATTACACACGAGACAATTGATGAAAGTATCGGAAGCTACGCCTTTGCCGGTCATGACAGTATCCTGTGGGAGCTGGTACGCGGTTGTCCGGACAAACTGCGCGAGGTGGCGGATACATTGCGCTCCAACATGAGCCTTGAATATGTGCTGCAGGTGTTCAATGAGGAGCAGATGGACAACTGGTGCGAACGTATCTATAACAAGGACGGCGAGTATAAGTATATCCTGCCGCTGACTGAAGGCGTATCGACTACGGGCGGAACCAGTTACTACGACTATCTCTACGCCCTGCAAGGAAGCCGTTACGCGCATCGTACCTACACTCTCCAGAACCGTTTTGCTTTGCTTGATTCGCAGTATGTGTGCGGTACCTACCGCAAGGACAGCTTCGGCATCTATTTCGGCTACAAGTTCTCTACGGACAACCGGAAAATGAAGCTCACCTCCAGCGAACGGTATTATTTCGGGTACGGTTATACTTCGGGCACCCCTCACCAGAGTGCCGTTCTTGCGGAAGACGCCGGCAGTACGGTTGAACTGACGCTTGATACGGACCTTATCGTCAATGACCCCCAATATGTGTACGGGGCAAGCCGTATCCTCGGGCTCGACCTTACCGACGTAAGCCATGCAATCTTGCAAACGTTGAATCTGAACAACTGTACGGCTCTTCGCACCCTTGACGTAAGCTGTGCCGCTACCCAGACAACGCTGAATGCGCTTCTGGTGAATAACTGCCGGAACCTGCGCGAGCTGAACATGACAGGGCTGAAATCCCCGTCTTTCACAGGCATAGACCTATCCAGCAACACCAAACTGGAGACGTTCCGCGCCGGCAAGTCTGCGCTTACGGGTGTCACTTTTGCACAGGGTTCCCCGCTTTACACCTGCGTACTTCCTGCCACTCTCCAGACGCTTGAACTGCGCTATCTCAGCAAGCTGACAAACTCCCGTCTGACTTTGGAAGGTACCAGCAATGTTACGCGCCTTGTAGTTGACAACTGTGTGCAGTTAAACTGGCAGGCATTATACAACCGCTGCACGAACGTGAAGTACTTGCGCGTCACCGGTATCGATCTAGAGGGAGACGGTTCCCTTCTTCGCAACCTGATGAAAATCGGTGGCGTTGATGAAAACGGCGGTAACGTGGATACCTGCCGTCTGGTGGGCAGCTATCGCTTGACAAAATACGTGTCTGATGACGAATTCGAAGCCCTGTGCTCCCATTTCCCGGAGCTGAATATCCGGCAGCCGGAATACACGATGATCGAGTTCGACGATGACGCGGCTGATGATGCCAACGTATCGAATCCGGATAACGAGACAGGGTACAAATACGGCAACGATTACCAGCCCAGTGGTCATATCTCCGCTATCCTGAAGAAACGCCACCGCGTTCTTGCGAAGGTAACGAAGAAACCTACGAGCCGTAACGTGACTATTGCGAATGTGGAAACTACCATGAACAACCTTGACGGTGAAATGACCTACTACCCATTGCATGACGAAACTTCCAACTATTACGGCGACCAATCTGAGGTTAAGAATTGTACCCCGGCGAAACTGGACGGCACTGAAGGCGACTGGATGATGCTTGAGCCCCACCACTTTGTTAAAGGTATTAATGATTATCTGAACGGCAAACATTACAGCTGCTACAGCTCTAACAGTGAGCGTCCTGCCGTTCCGGACGTGGTCATCCTGACCCTTGAGGATATCCGGGAATCCGGCAATCTCAAGGACGGCTACAAGTTAATGAGCGGTAGGGACACGCTCGCAACCTCCTATTCGGCAGATACCAACTATTCCGTATGCCAAGTTGACGTAAGTGGATACAAGCGAGTGCGTTTCCCAAGTGTTCCCGGCACGAATCTGATAGGTAACGCCTTTGTGGATGCAGAGGGCAGAATCATTTCCGATATCGTTGTTCCCACTCTTTCCTGCAAGTTCGAGCCGGGAATGTACCTTGTTGCCGACGTTCCTTCCGGAGCTGTAACTTTGAATTTCACCATTATGAATACGGCGGAATTTGACAAGGTCGTGCTCAGCAACAGTACTAAAATCGAGGATATGGAACCGGACTGGGTAGAGGTTGACGAATGTCTTTGCGCCATTGTCGGGAGCTCCATTGTAGGCAGCAAGTTGCGCAGTTGTATCACCGGCGGTTCCACGGCTGCGAGCATGACTTGGACTGACTTCCACTATTACAGCGTGCAGCGCGGCATGCAACAGATCGACCCTCTCCTGCATAGCCATATTGCCAACTTGTTTTATGCAAAATACGGTCGTCGTGACAGTCAGGAACAATGCGGTGCAGGACAACATTCTAACATGCGTGTGACCGGCGGTACCGCCAAATATGGCATGAAAGACACGATAGGTTATGAGGAAGCACACCGTATCAACGCCAATATAACGAATTCGATGATCGACAACATGGTCCACCAGTATGCGTGGTACAAGGATAACAGCGGAACCAGCGTCGAGCAGGTTAACAATACCTGTTGTCTCGGCTACGAGGACATTTACGGAAATAAATACGATATGATGGACCGTGTTGACCTTCCAAATGATAGCAAAAATCTCTATAAATGGCGCATTTGGATGCCCGACGGCAGCATACGCATGGTGCGGGGAAAATCGTCAAGCGATCAGTGGACTACCGCGGTGTATCATGGAAAATACATGGACGTGGTGCCCGTGGGCACCCTTAGTGGTTCATCCTCGACCTATTATTGCGATAAGTATTATATATCGGGTGCAACCAGCCGTGTGGTTTATCGTGGGTACAACAATGCGAACTCGAATGGCGGTGTGTCGTACGCGAATGCGAATAACGATTCCTCGAATTCGAATGCGAATGTCGGCTCCCGTCTGAACAACAACCAAAAAGAAATTAATCGGCGTACAACGCTGGGGACGTGTCCCCACTGTAGTGCCGAGAGAAACAAGCCTCAGTAATAGCAGCTTTGGCTGGAAAACTGAAAAATAGAGCGTCGGGTAGGGTTTGGTAGATCGGAAACGATTCGAAGAAGCTAGGCCCGGGGGCTTGAAGGCTCCAATTTTAAAATTTAATTGCGAATGCGTAGGGAAGGTTACATAATAGAAGAAATCGTCGATTATTCCAATATGTCGGAATCGTTTGACAAGGTCCTTCGCGGCACGAAAAGAAAGCGTAGCCGTCAGGGGCGTTACCTGCTTGCGCATAGGGAAGATGTTATAAAGGAACTTTCCGCCCGAATTTCAGACGGTTCCTTCCGTGTTAGCGGTTATAGGGAACGGACCATTCAAGAATACGGGAAGGTTAGGAAATTGCAGATTCTTACGATGTATGACCGTATCAGCGTGCATGCCATCATGACGGTAGTAGATCGCCATCTACAAAGGCGTTACATACGTACGACGTCAGCCTCCATTCAGGGACGTGGGACCCATGATCTGATGAAGTGCATCACGCGGGATATGGAAACGGATCCGGAAGGAACGCAATATGGCTATAAATTCGATATCCAACATTTTTATGACAATGTGCGGCAGGATTTCGCCATGTGGTGTTTCGTCCGTGTTTTCAAGGATAAGAAACTACTTGCAATTCTTGAATCCTTTATAATGATGCTTGATAGCGGTATCAGTTTTGGGCTGAGAAGCTCCCAAGGTACTGGAAATCTGCTTCTGTCTATTTTTTTAGACCATTATTTGAAAGATAAGTACGCTGTCCGTCATTTCTATCGCTATTGTGATGACGGTCTTGTACTTGGTAAAACGAAAGCGGAATTGTGGAATATTCGTGATATTATCCACCGGCAAATGGAACAGGTCGACCTTACGATCAAGAAGAATGAACGCGTGTTCCCGGTGGGCGAGGGTATCGATTTTCTGGGATATGTCATCTATGAACCGGGTTATGTCCGGTTACGTAAGCGTGTCAAACAGAAATTTGCCCGAAAAATGCACGAGGTGAAATCGAGAAAAAGACGGCGTGAACTAATATCCTCCTTTTATGGGATGGCAAAGCATGCCGACTGTAATATGTTGTTTAAAAAATTAACAGGCAAAGACATGAAATCATTTAAAGATTTAAACGTTTCCTATAAGCCCGAAGATGGCAAGAAACGTTTTCCCGGAGTGGTGGTAAGCATCCGGGAGTTGGTAAACTTACCGATTATAGTGAAGGACTTTGAGATGGGCATTAAAACCGAACAGGGAGAAGACCGCTGTATTGTGGCTATCGAGATGAACGGTGAGTCGAAGAAGTTCTTCACCAACAGCGAGGAAATGAAAAATATCCTCGTGCAAATAGGGGAAATGCCCGACGGCTTCCCGTTCGAGACCACCATCCGGACGGAAACCTTCGGCAAAGGTAGAACAAAATACGTATTTAGCTAATGAAACGAATAGAAGGAACTGCCGGGGTGAAACTGATTGAATGTATGAATCCGGCAAAGAATACATGGCGCGTCCGCTGGGACGTGAACGAGCATGAAGACGGCTCTGCCGACTATATGGAGGAGAACTTTCTGGGTAAGCCCTCGGATGAGGTAATAAGGTCCGTTGTCCTTGGCTGGTATAACGAAAGAATAAACGAAGCCATTCTCTCCGGCTTTATTTATGAGAATATGCCGGTATGGCTTTCCACCGAGAACCAGTTCAACTATAAAGCAGCTTATGATCTTGCAGTACAGACGGCTGGAGCTACTCTTCCGGTAACGTTCAAGTTCGGGACTGATGACGAACCGAAATACCGGAAGTTCACCACACTGGAAGAACTAACGGATTTCTATTCCAAAGCTATGCAGCATGTACAGAACACGCTGGTTGAAGGATGGAAAAAGAAAGATGCCTTTAATCTGGATCAGTACAAGGTGGAATAGCTGAATCCTTCGGGGGAGGATTGAAAAAAAGCCCCCGGCCTGTTAAAAGTAACGCCAATCACTTAGAACAACAAGTACGCCAAAGCGCACGACCGGGGGCAAATACCCTCTGTCGCACTTTGGCTTTTTTGTTGTCTAAAAAATGATTGGCGTTGCAAAGATATAAAATTTTGGTTGTATGAAAGTGATTGAGATACTAAACTTTAATCGAGAGTTGCTGAAAAAGCTGCAAGAGGCAGGAATACGCCTCGAGGATGCACGGTATATTGACTTATATGAGGATTATGTACGCTTGATCGACCGTGGGGAGAAGGTGTCATACGTTGTGGCTGTATTGTCGGAAAAGTATTCGGTAAGCGAACGTAAAATTTATGCGCTGATAAAACGCTTCCAAAGTGACTGCAATCTCCTTGCAGTATGAACGTGCCGTTTTATAACGCTTTCTACCCTGTTTTCCGCTATCTTCATAGCGTTCAAATATTATTGAGGAAATGGCTATGAACAAGTATTATCAAGTCCTGAACAGGATTCTTACCGCAGGGAAGACACAGAGCAATAAGAAGGGAAATATTCGGTATCTTCTTAACGAACAACTATCCCTAATACCAGCAGACCTGCTCGATATATTCGAGGGGCATAATATCGCACGGAAGAAACTCCGAAGTGAACTACAATTATTTATGCAGGGAGAACGCAGCGTAGAGAAGTACCGGGAGGCCGGCATCAACTGGTGGGACTATTGCGGCTCTATTCTGGTAAACAGTTATCCTACCTACTTCGAGAAACTGCCACCACTTATCGACCGTATCAACCGGGAAAAGCGTAATAGTAAAAACTATGTATTGTTCCTCGGTGAGACTGGCGCGGAGAGTAATCAAGCACCCTGTTTAAGTCTGGTGCAGTTCCAATTAGATAGCGGGGAACTGGTGTTGTCTGCCTATCAACGCAGTTCAGACGCGAACCTTGGATTGCCTTCCGATATCTATCACCTTTACCTGATGTCACGGCAAATAGAAGTACCCCTGAAATCCATCACCCTATATCTGGGTAACGTGCATATTTACGAAAACAATATTGCCGGCACCCGTGCACTGATAGACGGGGATGAGACCGTCCGATTTGAATTAAACGTGTAGTATCACTGTACGGACTATGCAGCATGGACCGTTCAGCCTTCTTGTTGTTTTTCGTCAAATCTTAGGACCTTTGCAGCCGTTTTAAAACCAAATGAAATGAGAAAGATGTATTTGTCTGCCCCACTTCCTTTCGTGGGGCAAAAACGCATGTTTGCAAAGGAATTTATTAAAGTGCTGGAACAATTTCCGGACAGCACTGTGTTTGTAGATATTTTCGGTGGTTCAGGGCTTTTGGCTCATATAACCAAATGTGTCCGTCCTGATGCCGTTGTAGTGTATAACGATTTCGATAACTATCGTAAGCGGCTGAAGAATATTCCTGCCACTAATACCTTGCTGGCTGACCTACGTCATATTGTGGAAGGCTGGCCGAGGCTTAAGCCAATTACTGGTGAAACACGTAATAAAGTGTTTGCCCGTATTGAAAAGGAAGAGAAACAACACGGGTATGTGGATTATATCACCCTTTCTACATCCCTTCTGTTTTCGATGAAGTACAAGGTGAGTCTGGAAGATATGAAGAAAGAAACTATTTACTCTAAAATTCGAACCTCAGACTATCCTGATCCGGAAGACTATCTGGAGGGGTTAACTATCACCAGTGAAGATTACAAAGAAGTATTCAACCGTTACAAGGGTATTACTAATGTGCTATTCTTAGTAGATCCGCCATACCTAAGTACCGATGTAAGCACGTATAAGATGAATTGGAAACTGGCTGACTACTTGGACGTATTAAGAATGTTGAAAGATTCTTCGTTTGTATACTTTACTTCAAACAAATCTTCCATACTGGAACTATGTGACTGGATAGACAAAAATCCATCCATAGGCAATCCATTTAAGGAATGTCGAAAAATAGAATTCAATGCGCACATGAATTATAACACTAGCTACACGGATATAATGCTGTACACTAAGCCCACTAATGAACTGGATTTGGTTGCTTAATACTGCATAAAGATAGTGATTTTTATTGAATTAACAATAACTTTTGAATGATATTTTAGTGCCGTTCAAAAGGTATTTTATAAGAAATAAGAACGGTGGGTACAGCCATGTAAAAAGGACTATACTCACCGTTTTTCATGTCCGTTTCGTTTTTGTAATTTTTGAAACGCTTCGTTTTTGTATAAGTGTCCGTTTCGTTTTTCCGGATTTACTTATTCATAAAAGTACCTGTGTATTGGGCATTTTTAGACAACTGATTACCATCGTCATTTTTTCCGATAAAGGTTATT
>PPYF01660341.1_pt1 | contig 41809 bp, 62 predicted proteins | sample 1559871 | NCBI WGS metagenome assembly PPYF01 (sample SAMN08240021, study PRJNA423297) | Human gut metagenome, whole genome shotgun sequencing project.
TAATTTCAGTATCATTATAAGTATAACAAAGGAGCGATACTATGGAAATTATGAATATGAAACTAAAAATGATGGCTACCTTATGGGATAATACATATCGTGTTGCCATCGATGATGGACAAGGAAAATATATTGGTACTGCACGGGTCGTAGTAAATGTGCCACTACCGCCAGAAGCATTACCTGAAAATGCACCACAAGTAGAACCTCAACTATTAGTACTAGTAGAAGATTTTGATTTTGGTGCTGATAAAATTATAAACTTCGAAACAACACTAGCCGATTTATTAAGAGAGAAATTTCGCTACGAAATTCCTCACATCTTCTTCTACTATCCAAGCCCTCAAGATGTGTTAAATCAAACGATTTCACAATAAGGTCTATAACGAGCAAAAAGCTATGTAAAATACATAGCTTTTTTTTATTTATTCAGCTCCAAGTTCCTCTTCTACACGACACATGATAAAGCATAGGTCTGATAGACGATTTAAGTATTTCAAATTAGATTCGTGAACACTTTCACCGGCATCTAATACACGCCACAAATCGCGTTCAGCACGTCTAGTAATCGTTCTAGCTACGTGCAAATAAGAAGAAGATTGTTTTTCACCTGGTATAACAAAACTAGATAATGGTTCTAGCTTTTCATCGAAGCGATCGATGACTTTTTCCAAATGTTTTACATGTTGCTCAGTAATTACTGGAGCCGCATTTAGACTAGCAATATCGGCCATTAATGTCCATAAATTGCGCTCAATATCATATAATTCCGCTGCAACACGAGGGTTTTCAGCATAGGAGCGAGCCAAGCCTAAGAAAGCTTGTAATTCATCGATTGTACCATAAGCTTCTACGCGTAAAGATGACTTCTGTACACGTTCACCTGTGTATAAACCAGTTGTACCAGCATCACCTGTTTTTGTATAAACACTACTTGCCATATTATTACCTCCTATAGATATACATGGATGTAGAAATAAAAGCTAAATGATCTCAACCTAGAGATTATTTGTATTCTGGGAACCAAAGGCTAACTTCACGAGCAGCAGCTTCTAGAGAATCAGAAGCATGTACTACGTTAGCGTCCATTGTTAAGGCATAGTCACCACGAATACTACCAGGGGCAGCATCTACAGGATTTGTTGCCCCGTTTAAAGCACGTACGGATACAATTGCATTCTCACCAGCTAAAACAAAAGCGAGAACTGGACCAGATGTAATAAAGTCAACTAATTCACCAAAGAACGGTTTTTCTTTGTGCTCAGCATAGTGCTCTTCAGCGAGTTCACGAGGTACCTGTAATAATTTTAGCGCTTTAATAACAAGACCTTTACGTTCATAGCGACTAAGAATTTCACCACTTAATTGACGCTTAACAGCATCTGGTTTAATTAAAACTAAAGTTTCTTGCATGATATCCTCCTGTAGATATTAATTAGAATTTTGCCTTTTCTTTATATTTAGGATTCATGGCTTGTTTTTTTAGCTTTTCAATACGTTCTTCTGTACGAGGATGTGTACTAAAAAGATTACTCAAGCTTTCACCAATACCCATCATAGGGTTAATAATAAACATATGGGCAGTTGCATTACTAGCATTAGGCAATGCACCATGTTTAGAATAGTAATCGATTTTAGCAAGAGCAGAAGCCAAGGCTAGTGGGTTACGACACATATCTCCACCACCTTCATCCGCTAAGAATTCTCTGGCACGAGAAATGCTCATCTGAATAAGACCTGCTGCGATAGGAGCAATAATTATGGCACCTATTAATGCTAAAGGATTAGAACCTTCTCGATCATCGGAGCGACCAAAGATTGCAGAAAATTGAAGAACTTGAGCTATCATAGAAATAGCCCCCGCCATCATCGCTGCAATGGTACTAATTAAAGTATCGCGATTCTTAACATGGGTTAATTCATGTCCTAAAACACCTTCTAGCTCGTCGTCTGTTAATAGTCGTTGGATACCTTCTGTAACAGCAACTGCTGCATGACTCGGATTTCTGCCTGTAGCAAATGCATTAGGTACTTCACTAGGAATGATATATACCTTTGGCATAGGTAAATTACCATTTTTAGCCAATCGTTCTACCATACCATATAATTTAGGGTTAGATTGCGCAGTAACTTGTTGTGCGTTATATTGTGCTAAAACGATTTTATCGCTAAACCAATAGGACATAAAATTCATGCCCATAGATACAACGAACATAGCCATCATGCCTGTTCTACCACCAATCATATCACCTAAGACCACTAAAATGGCCGTTAAAGTCGCTAATAAAAGCGTTGTTTTCATACTGTTCATAGTTTCCTCCAATTATAGTTATGGACTATGCCTAACACTATAATTATACTTTGGACTATATTTAATTTTCAATAGCGTTATATGTATTAGTATTAACAGTTAATCAAACACGCCTTACAGCGTTTAATTTTAAATTATTTAGCGTATTTTCATTTAAGTTTTTGACGAACTGTTTGACGATTATAAGTTAAAGAAATCTCGTATGAGTTGCGATATACTGACAGCGTTCTTTTTTGCGATGTCATTTAACGTTTCATACTCTTTATCGTTAAGTGAAATCACTCTTGCCTTTCGACGACCTTCATCGCCTACTGTTACAGGAGCTCCGGCGCCCTTTCGAGCGCCGCCCCATCCGTTACTTTTCATATAATCTCCTCAATTGTAAAACTACATGCACCAGCACGCTTCATAATTCGTTCAACGTCGCTGATAGTATTTAATTCATTTGGTTTAAACTTAGCTGTCTTATCGCCAAACACCACATGATAACCTTGTTTAAGTGTTTTAATTGTACGGTGGATACGAGCTGTAAATGCTTTATCATCGCCGTTATCCCAGTCTAGCATATCGCTAATATCTCCAGCGTCGTGTACTGTGTAATAGTCGCAATATTCATAACTTGCTAAGTATAACAACTTTTCTAAAGTGTCCGCTTCAATTACCTTGTTTTCGCCTCTGCCTAATTTCAATAAGTACTTCATTACTATTCCTCCTTAACCTCTGATAATATCCATACGAACCATCATGTCTTTTAGTTCGTCGATTGTTACTGCACTTGCTACAAGTCTGTTTGTGTGAATGTTATAACATTCATAACATGTTCTGTGTTTGTCGATAGCTACATTTCTGTTTTGTTGCATGATTACGCTGTTTAATTCATCTAGTGTCATTGTACCTCTCCTTTAACTTATTTCACGTTTACAGATTTAACATTTTCCAAAAGTTGTTTACTGCCATTGTTGAATACGATAACTACGTTACCATCTGCAAAGAACAAGTTTTCAACTTCATTCACTTCGAAAGTATGTGTAGTCCATTCAAAGTTATTTTCTGTAGTGATTTGGTATTTCATGTGGTTTCTCCTTTGTTAATTTATTAACCTTACCTTTGATTATATTATATAACATATTCAAGATTAGGACAACCGCCAATTTCAAAAAAATGCAAAAAAAATAAAGGGGTGCTTTTTACGGCACCCCTATTACTTTTATTCAGTTGTAACCAATACCAGTTCATGCGCCACCCTCGCACGATTAGGGAGATATTGGACCACCTCTCAGTCTTTTGCTGCTACATATATAAGGCCGGCACCTAAGATAGCATTTAAAATTTGACTATTGCGATATTTCGCTTTTACCTTCTTTAGTTCGTTCGTCTGCATGTTCAAGTATGCTTCTGCTTTCGCTAATGAGTCCCTTTGCGCTGTTAGCGCTACTTCTTGCTTGATTAATGTATTCTTCGCTTCGACTAATAGCGTCTTTTGTTCGTTCAGTGATTTCAATACTTCGATTAATTCCGTCTGTTGCTCGGTCGTTGAGAGTTTCGCTATGTTCAACTGCTGTTCTAGTTCGTCGATTATCATCAACTGCTTGCTGATTGTATTGTCGAGCGTTGTTAATTTCGACTGTAGAGCGTTGTATTCCGCTCTCGTCAATATCACTTCGTCTGTCGGCGAAGAACCATACACCGGCAAGACAAACAAGCAACAACAAAATAGGAATGAACATAGGATAACCTTCCGCAAATTTTCTAAGGCGAACATACATTATAGTCCTCCCATGTAATCAGTAATACCACGAGCGATGGCACGAACAATCGTATCAAGGTCGTTGTTTAGCATTTCTAAATCATCGTCATTGTCGATGAAAGCCATTTCAACAAGAACTGCGGTTGCGTCAGTCCCATTTAATACCCATAAATCATCACGCTTCTTAACGCCACGGTCTACGGTGTTAATACTGCGGATGAGTTGGCTTTGAATGTCGTTCGCTAAACGTTGGCCGTTAAACGACTTGTAAAGTGTTTCAGTACCACGTGCCTGAGTATTAAATGCATTACAATGGAGCGATACGAATATATCTGCTCCCCATTCGTTAGAAGTTTCACATACAAGGCCTAAATCATCATCTTGAAGTGCTTTAACTTCGCATCCGGCGGTTTCTAAATACTGCATAAGCAATTTACCGGCATCACGAGCGACGTCGCACTCACGACGGCCTGTGTTAGGGTTAACCGCTCCGCTGTCTAAGTTAATATCATGTCCAGGGTTTATAAATACTTTCATTACTTATTATCCTCCAACTTATCCGGAATACCATTATTGTCTTTATCTACCCATAGCGCTAAAAAGCCAACTAAAGCGGTTAAAACGCTAGGAATAAATATATGGTCGATAATGTTTATTCCCACATTAATTAATTTATTCGTTTCGTCAGATACATAACCGCTTATAAAAGCCATTATGTACTCAACCACTACCAATAAAATAGGCACTAGCATTATAAATACTAGCGCCCTTGTTGCGAATATACCTGTCGGATGTATGTTAACCGACCTCATAGATTGGCCTGTCTTTTTTAATGTATTAATGAGGTTTGGCGGTATGTTCATGTAATTCCTCCTTAATATCATTAACTCTATGTTCTAAGGCTTCTATTTTGGCAGTTAACATCACTTGCTTTCCCTCCGCTTTAACTCTTTCTGCACGAGATAACTTAATTTCATCTTTTAAATCTTTAAGGGTATCAGTTAAAATTCCCCATTTTTCTTGAAATATCAAGTTATCTTGAACTCTCTGCGAATCTAATTTTTCGAGCAAGGGAACGACCAACACTTTATAACCTAAGCCGGCAACAAGACCGACTATAGACAGCGTTGTTAAAATGTCGTTCAACTCAAACTGCCAAGTCCACATCTTCGCTCCTTTCTATTACAAAGCGTTCGTTTCGTACCGTCTTCCGTTCCAAACATTATCGCTAACATAGAGTTCGAATTGTTGAGTACTTGTCGGAGTCTTAATTGTAACAATGCCTTGATTGTATTCTACCCCAAATTCAATATTTTCAGGCTTGCTAATAACAAACGTTAATCCGTCGTATTTATTACGATTGCTACCATCTAAATCCTTTATGTATTTATGCGTATCCGCTTCCATTTCTAAAGTATCAATATCCGACTTATTCCATTTACCCAACCAGTTGAAGGAGCTGCCGTTATAACCGTTAAGTTTTAACACTAATTTTCGACCAAATCGCAAGAACTTAACACCAACGGTGTTATCGTACACTTCATCCGCTTGCAATGTTACAGCACCAGGAACAAAACTATCAGTAACTTTTTCACCGGCGAAATTATAGTATTCAAGAGCAATATTATCTTCGCCGAGTTCAGGAATTGTAATAGTTGCTTCGCCATTATCTTGAATTTCAAAATCTGTATCAGTTGCAACCACTTTAACTTTATAATGCGGTTCACCGTTCACTAATACTTCGGTTTGACCTAATAATGCAGTACCAATAGTTAATGGTTTGAAGCCGATTTTAGCGGATACAGTTTGTTCGATAATAGCACATAGTACATCGTCAACATCGCTAGATTTACACCAACGATTTAACTTGAATAACATTTGTTGCGCTTTTGTAGCGACAGAGCTTTCGCCTTTAGGACCTCGCTTACCATCCTCACCTTTCGGTCCGCGAAGTTCTTCTTTTTGCTCTTCTGTCAAATCTTCAAAGCGTAGCGCATCGCCTTTAGGACCTTTGAGTTCCGCCTTTTGTTCCTCTGTCAAATCTTCAAAGCGTAATGCTTTTCCTGCAGGGCCTTCAGGGCCTTCGTGTCCGTCCGCACCGGTGCCACCACGCATTCCAGGAACGCCTACATTAATAATGAATTGGTGAATTTTTTCCACTTCCACGTCTTCAATTCTTTTAATCGCTTTTTGTTCTGCCATTTTGAAATCTCCTTATTCAATGCATACTTACGTCAGGGATAATATCCATACTTCCCATGACTAACTTAATTGTTTGCTCCTTAGTAATAAGGAACACATCGTATTTACACCGAGTAAATGCTCGGTTAATACCTAGTGATTGTTCACTGCTAATGGTTACGATTAACCGGTCGCCATCGACTACGCAATCAGGCTCTAAAATAACATCGCCTTTATAAGTGCGTATTTTACAAACCCCTCTCGCGTCTGTAAAATCAACATCACCTATCACTTTGTACGCTCTAGCCCAATCATCGCCGATATGTAGAGTTTCGTTTAAGCGCTTAACAAAGTCCATATTAACCGCCTACGCTTTCTTAACCGCAATACATACATAGTTTGCAGTGCCAGGAGTCCAGTGCTTAACTTTTCGAGTAGGGTCAGCGCCACCGCCACCATCCCAACTGATTTTATCTTGTACAATAATCTCTGCTCCACATCGCACTACAAGTCCTTCTCGATAACATTTAACGTTAATAGATATAGCCTCACCGGTATTAACAGCCTTGCTATTAACATTTGATTGATTAACACTTAATAAGAATTGACATTCTGACTGTTCAAACCCTTGAGGTATTGGCAAAGTTTGTCCATCGCTTATCGTTCCGCTAGTTACAGAAATATCACTAAGCTTCATTAAAAGGCCGTTATTAACATTGTCAGGGCCGGCATACCAAGAAGGTCGTTTCTTGCAACATAAGTTAGAAGCCTCTGTAAAGTTCTCATTACCAATATTAAGGTTTTTACCGCCTCTGCTAATAGTATGATTTCCATTATCGCCCTTAATCTTAATTCCATTACCGGAATTAAACGTTAAGTCGCCGGTCAATGTTCCGCCGGCTAATGGTAAATAACCATTTAAAGAAGTGTTAAATTGTTCTTTAACTGCGTTAATTTCTTCAACTAAAGCGAGTTGCCGAGCACCGCCAAGATTTTTGTTATACCAACCAGGACGGTTCATGGAGCAGATGTTCATATTTTCAACAGAACCATTTTCGCCATCACTAATACCAACATCAAGCGTTCCTCGTTCAGTAATTCGAACAGCACCTGAAAATGTTCTGTTGTTAAGTTTTAACCATGAACCATTTTCTAAAGTAACATCACCTGTTACCGTGCCACCTGTGAGCGGTAAGAACTTCTTCATAATACCGCCATGTGCGTTAATGTCGTTTTCATGTTGATTTAAACGAGCTTCCGTTAAATAAATGTGGCTTTTAGGATTAATTGTTATAGACGCATTACCAATACCAATGGTAATGGTGATAATCTTTTCATCAATACTACTATTAGGCGGAACATAACTTGCATCACTTCCGGCGTTCGTGTATGCGAACAGTTTTTCTTGCCCACCCTCACCTAATTTTGCAAAAAGCCCTAACTCACGAGCATAATAGCCACGAGTTAAGGCTCTATTATTAATAGTGGATACAACTTCAATTTCGCTTGTAGAAATTGTATTAACGGTAGATACTTCACCGTCTACTATTTTTGATACTAAATTAGTTAGGTCATTTATATTACCGCTATTCAATAGGCCTTCGCCTAATGCAACTTTGGTAAAAATAATTCCTTTTTTAGTTTTAAAAGACTCGGCAATCATATTCTTTCCGAGTTGAGTTGTTGTAATAGCACCGTAATTACTCATCAATAACCTCCGTATTCATTACACTTTTATTATGTCTGTGTTCATTACAGACATGCCGATGTACAACCCTTCTGATACGCTTATTCGTTTATCAGAGGCTGCATATTTGACTTTAGATACTGTACAAACCGATACAATTCCACCTATACAAATTTTCGAATTCGATTTAAATAAATGTCCGACTATATAGGTTAAGTGGGCCGGTTTATACTGCTCTACAACCTTTCGCACCTCGTCTACAGCAACAGCAGTTTCCATTACGATTTTAAATTGGTTCGGAGCTGTGTTTTCAATAACCTTCGCATCATTAGTTAAAACAACGTTATTAACTAACTTTTCAAGTTGAGGAGTTGTAACAGTTTGAGCGCCCTGTATTTTTATCAACAAGTTTTCACGCCTTTTTTCAACCGATAAGTCCTTATCGGTTTTAATTCCGTAAACTCGCTCCCAATCATCTAACCCCCAAGTCGCAGTTTCAACAAACATTTGCTTACAGATATCAATAATGAGTAACCTTAGTTTTTCGTGTTCTTCGCTTAGAGAGTCTTGTGTAGCTTTAAAAGAGCTATCTTTTGATAAAAATTTAGGCAAGTATCTAAGAACGTCAACTTTATAAGTTCTTAAAAGTTCAAATATCATTGTATATTCACCGCCCCTAATATCGGTAAATCATCAACGTTAATTACAATGCTTTTATCCGAGTTGTTAATACGCAAGTTTTGATAGTCAACAGCTCCAGCATCAAGAATTAAACTGCCTACTTTAGCGATTGAGAGTTTAACTTTTTCGTCCCTTGTAATCACCATTTTTTCAAGCTCGATTAAATATCCTCGCATAAGGTCTTTGAAGGTAGATAGATTAAAATCACGGCCTTCTATTGTTACGCTAACATTAATCGGTTTATTAATGGCGGATGAAACTGTAACCATAGCAGTTGTAGGTCTTACGGTTTCGATATAATCTTTAACCGCTTTAACCAATTTATCGGAAGCCGGTTTAAACTCACTATTTACAACAATAACTTTAACTGTACCTGGTCCGTTCCAAGTTGGAATAACTTTCGCTCCACCAACGCCAGGAATAGACATAGCCCATTCGTAATAGTGCATTGTATTTCCGGAGGTACCAGGATATCGAACATGTAGCAAGTAACGTTCCCTTAACATGTCGTCCGTTTCTTCTTCAAAACCATCAGAAGTAGCCTCTTCATTATTTACAGAAATAATACCAGGAATAGACATAGAAATCGTCGTTATTGTATTAGCGTTAACGTTTCCGTTAACACCAGCTTCAACAGCTCTCACTTCTATTTGTTGTTTACCTTTTACTACATATTCTGATATAGCTTCAAATAAAACTCCGCTCGCTGTAGAGAATTGACTACCTTTAGGCACTATTCCGTTACCTTTAACAACAACAACGCCTACTGCGTGAGTAGCAGCTTTTCTAATAATACCTGACTCTTTGGCTCGCATAGTTAAAAAGTCGCTATAAGCAGTATCACCAAACGCCACTTTATACAATTCACCTAATTCAACATATGTTTTCATAAACTCAATAGCGTTAGATGAAAACACATCATATTCAAACGTGCCCTCAAATTTACTATAAGGCGATGTACATTGTTCCTGTAAATCTTTTAATATCTCATCGCTAGTTGGAATGTTAAACATTAATATTAAGCCCTCCATATATCGTTGTTAGTTCTACGGAACAATCGACCTTATCGCCATCTTCACTAAATGTAATATTATCAATGGACTTGATATAAGGGTTAACCATAAGACATTCAATAATGACTCGTTTAAGTTCGCTGTACCGCTCGCTAACGCTCATAACCTTGCCTATAAAAGGCTTTAATTGAATACCATAACGAGTAGAATAGGCTAGATATTGATTACGTTCAGTCATTAGAGCTTTATATACCCAAACTTTCAAGGCTTCATCACCAGTTACTTTTATTCGGCTACCATTAGCAGTGAATTTAAAAGAGTTTGTTTCAAAGTTCCAATCATATTCAACAAACAATGGCAACTCATCACTTTGATAAACGCTGACGTTCGTTGAACTTGCGAATGGATATTCCGCACTCATAACTTCACCACCTTTTGGTCTACATAATACAACTGCTCGCCTTGTGCATATACAGGGAATACCGTTACTTCATCACCTACACGCAAGGTATCAGTCATGATAATTGTATCGGTATAATCGTTATGGATTTCGTGCGTATGACTGGCGAACAAAGCATATCCACCACCACCGGCTCGAGGTTGAGTTTCACTTATAATGTGTCCTTTCGCTTCTCTGTAGTGGTCCGGCTTCCAATAGTCGTTAAGATATATCTGTTCATTTGTAATGTCGATATTATCAACACGAATAACAAGGTTAGGGAATGGCGATGTAACAACTCCAATTCGCATTCCCATTGGCTGTTCATCTTTAGCTATTCCATGAATAGTATTAACCATTTTTGCCATTGAATGAGCAGCACTCGGAATATCTTTAGGCATAACGTATTTCTACCTTTCTTTTCGTTGATTTTCTAGTAGACCTTCGACCTTTTCCTTTAGAGGTTTTACTGCCTTTTTTCGCTTCACGTTCTAGGCGTTTCTTTTCCTTTTCCTCTAAAGAATGGTCTACCTTTTCTTTCGTCATTAGGTTTTCAAACTCAATCTCGAGTTTCATAGTATGCTGTCCGTTTTCGAATTTATGCGTATCGCTTTTTATCCAAAATTGACCGCTTAATTGCGTAATCACATCTTTAATTTCGATTGAATACGAGGACAGGGCATCATAATCACCTAAACAATCAATAACACCGCTTCGCTCAGGACCTTTAAATATATCCTTAACTTCTTCTTGCGTGTTTTTGTTTTTACCTTCTTTGTATACCGCTTGTATCATGGAATACTTTTTAATTTGGTCGTCCTTGCTTTCATACCTAATTAAATTACCTTTATCGTCAACAATCATGATTTTATTAATCATGTTTTCAATACTCTCTTTGTAGGATGAGTCTATAATATTACGATATTGGTCGATTACAAGTCCTTCGATAACTGAACCCTTTTCTATGACGTCGAGTTCGTCGCCCTCCATCATAGCTTGATATTTTTTATTGGTCTTTTTAGCTGCCTCTGTATAAGCCATGAGTATTATTTGATAGCCTGACTTGTTATTAGCGATAAAAGTTATTTTTTCGCCTGTTTCAGCGAGGTTACCTGTCTTAATACCCATTTCCTTGCAAACAGCTTTTGTAATGTCTTCTGCGGTCATATTTGTGAATTTCCTAGTAGTCTTTGATTTACTAAGAATAAACATATTGTCATAACATATAACTGTAATTGTTGATGCGGAGGTTTTTCGTTCGGTGGAATATATATTTCCAACAAATTGCAACTCACCATCTTCTGAATATGCTTTAACGGTTTCACCTATCCCCAGTACATATACAGGCCAATTAGTATCACGAGGCTCTTGCGTATATACAAATTCAAGTTTTCGTGCTGCCTGAATACGAGAACCGCTCCACGTCGAATTATTAACTAAATGAGATATATCGTTTTCAACTGGAACTTTCTTTTCTTCGCCGGTTTTATTATCTTTAACCGTCTTCGTTCCGATGTGTTTAATAATCATCACTTAACCTTCAACTTTCTTAACTGACTTAAATTGTTAATAGCTAAGTTCTTTAAGTCGTTAGACTGAATAATTCGTTCGTAGTGTTTATAGTTACCGTATGCCTTTTTAGCAGCATCTAAAATATCTGAACCCCTATTGTGAAGCGTTGCGGTACTAGGTTTATCATTAATTGTAGGTCTATCTTTAAGTCCTGTAACATCATCAACAGCCTTTGTATCATCCGCAGACATAGAGGTGTTCAAATCTTTGTACGCTTTAAGACTAAGCGTGTAATATAAATCGCCGGTGTTTTCTTGCTTTTTCCAAGGGAACGCCATAATAGCCATCATTAAATTAATAGGGCCATCGCTAACAATAACCCTAACAGGCTTCTTCGACTCTTTCCATTTATTTATTAAAGCAACAATCTCCGCCGGCTTACGTTTATCTCCTACGATAAATGGATAGTCTTTAGCCGGAAGAAAACTTTCAAAAGTTAACGTAATTAGTTTAGGATTACCAAATAATAACGCTTCACCTATTTGAGTGATGTTAACGCTTTTATTATCCTGTTCATTACCTACTTCATACTTTGTAGGAGTTACTGGCAAGACTAATCGTTCTTCACCTTGTGAAAGAATAATTGTAGGATAGTTATTTCCGCTTTTACCTAATACAACAGATAAAAGCGATAATGCCCTACCAATACCGCTGATTAATTTTGCCATTATACACCTCCATAATTTACTTCCGCACTTTCAAGCATAGAGAATAACGAATGTGCTATGCGGTCGATATCCGCTTCTTCACGAACAACAAACGTATTTCCGCTTATAGAATATTGGTTAACAGAGTTAGAACCACCTAAACTATTAGCAATCATCTTTTCAGTTGTTGCATGTGGATAAATTCGACTACCGTTCGGCAAGTCTACAATTTCACCGCCTCGTTCGTTGATTTCAGTCCAACCACCACCGAAATGAGTTGTACCAGTTGCATGCCCTGGAATACCTGTTACCTGAGAGCCTCTAGCTTGAACGGCACTTAACGCACCACCTACTGCATCAAATACACCGCTTGCTGCACTTTTAATAGGGCTCCATACATTTTCATTAAACCAGTTAGCAACTCCGGCCCATACGCCTTTAATGCTTTCCCATGCACCACTAAACACGCTTACAATACTGTCTATTGCAGAACTAGCGAAAGAATACACAGGTTGCCAAACAGTGTCGTTAAACCAACTTGCAACTGGTCCAAATATAGCTACTATGCCATCCCATAAGAATGCATATAAACCAACAATCGTATTAATCACTGGAGCACAAGTTGATAAAATACTATTCCACTTTTCGCTAAACCAAGCAGTTAAGCCTTCTAAATTATTTGTGATACCGTCATAGATTTGCTGTGCAATTTCTTCACCAAATATAGCACCTCCAACACCACCTATAAGGCCACCAATAGCACCGCCAACAGCAGTTCCGGCTCCAGGAATTATAGAACCCAAAGCAGCACCACCCATAGCGCCTAACTTCGCTCCGGCTAAACCACCGGCAAGACTACCGCCTAAACCAACTCCAGCACGAGCTTTATCATCACTCGTAGCTAGGTCATATGCACCCATAGCTAACGCTAATGGAAGTGCGATTTTACCGCCGATTTTAGTTAATCTTCTACCGACTGCTCCGGCGCCTTTACCTACTTTGCCAACAGTTCCAACTCCAGCACCTTGCGCACCGCCTAACATTCGATTCGCTATAAGAGTTACATTCAAGGCATTTATAGTCATATCACTGGCAGAACTACCACCAGGGCCACCCATAGAGCCACCCTTTGCACCTCTAAATAAATTAAAAGCACCTCGACCGGCTTTAAAAACACCTATTCCGGCTACTGCTAATGCAGCTGCAGATAAAATAGAAGGAAGTCCTTCCATTTTTAGCGTTTGCCCTACTAACTCTTTAATAGCGGAGGTTATTCCGTCAAGAACACTTCGGACTGTAATTCCGTTTGCTTCAAAGTTTTCAGTTAAACCGGCGAACCAGTTGCTAATACCTTGTACGATATCCCTAAAACCGCCAATTTTACCATCCATAACTTTGATTACGAAACCATCCCAAGCACTAGAAAGTAGTGTTAAATCACCAGTTAAGTTATCAAGCTGAATAGCAGCCATTTCTTTTGCTTTGCCGTTTGAATTATCGATAGCTTCCGCCAATTTATTAAAATCGGCATCCGGAGAATTTACCAACGCAAGCAAGCCTGACATAGCTTCTTGACCGGCTAGCATACCGGCTACAGCGGCTTTACTTTCCGGAGTTAATTTACTCATACCTTCTTTAATATCTTTAATGATATCTCTAAAAGGTTTCATCTTGCCGTTAGCGTCTAATATGTTAAGGCCTAAAATCTGCATAGCTTCACCGGACTCTTTTGTCGGTTTAACCATACGAGTCATCATAGAGCGCAAAGCTGTGCCGGCTTCTGAACCCTTAATGCCCTGGTTAGCCATAAGACCTACAGCTAATGCAGTATCTTGTATGCTAAATCCTAATGCACCGGCTACTGGTGCAGCGTATTTAAATGTTTGCCCCATTAGAGCAACATTTGTATTTGAGTTAGTTGCTGCAGAGGCTAATACATCGGCGAACATAGCAGAGTCTTTAGCTTGTAAACCAAACGCAGATAAGCTATCAGTAACAATATCAGAAGTTGTCGCTAAATCTTCACCGGAAGCAGAGGCAAGGTTCATGATACCTTCAATACCACCAATCATTTCGCTAGTTTTCCAACCGGCCATACCCATATATCTGAACGCTTCAGCAGATTCAGTCGCAGTATATTTAGTGGCAGCGCCCATGTCGATTGCCTTTTTCTTTAGTTGTAAAAACTCATCGGCCGTTGCACCTGAAATAGCTTTTACATTTGACATTTCTTTCTCGAAATCAGCGTATTTTTTTATGCCATTTGCGATGCCAAAACTAATACCGGCTATACCGGCCATTTGCATTGTAGCACCGAACATCGCACCGCTTAATCGATTGCCAACCGCTCCAATACTACCGGCTAGATTTTGCTTAACGTTAACTGTAGCGGTATAAACTTTACCTTTAAAGCCGTTTAGTTCATTTTTAATTTTATGAACTTTAGAAGTAGCATTATCTTTAGCATCAATCTTAACTTTAACGTTACTACCGGTTCGCTTTAATTTAGATAATTCACTTTCGGCTTTTTTGCTTGCGTTTGCAATGCCTTTAACAGAGTTGATAGCACTGTTCATGCTTTTATCAACACCACTCATAGCAGGAGTAAGAGTATTAGCAGATTTTGCTAGTTGTTGCGTTGATTGTTGCGCCTTTTTAACTGCATTAGTAAACCCTTTATCGTCAAGGTACAGTTCGACGCCTAAACGTTCTTTATTATCCACCCAATGCCTCCCTTATAGCTAATTTTGTAATTTCCACACGTTCTTTCCTTTCTTTTTCCATAGCTACATTACACAGTACCTTTTCCATTAAAGATAGTTTAAAAAAGTAATCGAACGTATGACCTTTCAAAACTAAGTAGGCGGCCGTAGCCGCCTCCCAGTCTTCTTCTATTACTTTTTTGCTTCGTCGAAAATAGCGTGGTCGAGTTTTTTGCCAACGCCTACAGACTCAATCAAAACTGTGCTAATAGCTTTAATTTCGCCGAATTCGAATAACTTACCCACAATGTCCATAGGTTCGGCGCAATCGTATGCTTTTTGCAAGTCCTTGTCTTTTAAATTAGGTTCTACAATGCAGTTATAAACGATATATTCATCGTTATCACCATCTAAACCTAATGCTTCTGTCATAAGTAAAGTCGTAGGCTTTTTAGCTACAACTTCACCCAAAGAAGTTTCGATTGTTAGTTTTTGACTTTTACGAGCCTTAATTTCTTCACGTTTAGCAATTAATTCGTTAATAGATACAGACATTGTTATGTTCCTTTCAATTAATCAATAGATTCAATGTATTGTAAATCTTCCGGTGTAAAACCGAATGGAATATCTGTTTCAACAACTTTACCTTTTTCAAAATGCAAAGGAGTTAATTTATTGAACCATACATTATCAATAGAGATACGTTCCTTTTGACCGTCCACCGCGTCAGGGTCGTCTAATAAGCCAGTAATTACAGAACGAGGGTCTTTACCAGCGTTCCACGCTTCATGTAGCTTACGGAAGTTTCGATTGATTACGTTTTTAATTTTTGCAGTGCCTTCACCTTTAAGGGATGTAATTTTACTGTCAACAGAGTTGCCGATAATCACATCTTCACGTTGGGCCTCAATAGTACATTCGAAACTTTCAATTTCGAACACTAACTCACCGTCGAACCATACTTTACCATGAGAGCCGTTCCAACGACGGCGACCACGATATTTTACATCTTCACTTGCACGAGCGAAGGTCTGTAAATCAAATTTAAATTGCTCTTTTTCCATGTCGCTTTTACCTCCTATTACATTGTGAAACTGATTTTAAGGTCTTCCATAGCGTCAACAAATTTGACATTTCCGGCTAAACCAATTTCGGAACCAGTATTGTATTGACGAATTTCCATAGCGGTCATTGTAGAAATGTCTTCGCCTTTGATGATTGCATAATCCTTTTGGAACTGCTCGTCAATATCAACTTTATTCTTAGCTCGGTTGTCGAGTACGTTGCCGGCTAATTGTCCAAAGTAAACCATAATGGCTGCCACGAATAGCATTTTATGGTCGTAGTCATTAATATATTTGCCTACATAGTACTTTTTGAAAGTGTCGCGAATATCATCTGTTACCATATCCACACCTTCAATAATTTTGATTTTACGGAATTCTTGGCCCTTGTCAGTTGTAAACGTTTGCAAAGAGTTGCAAGCACGAGCGATTTTAACGCCTTCGCCGTCTTCTTCATCAAACAAGTGCAATTCGCCTTTGTCGATACGGTCTGTTAAGTCCTCGTATACCTTAACGCTTTCAACTTCCGTTAATTTGAAATACGTTGCAGAGCGGTCTAACGCCAAGCCAGCCAAGATACCAGCAATACGAGCAGTATATTCAATCGGAGTATACGTTTTGTATGTAGTTTGACCTTGAGTGTTTTGTCCGTTTGGTACTTTAATATCTTCTGTACAGAAATTAATAACGCCTTCGTGGTCTGCTGCCACGCTTGCCACTACAGCTTTAACAGTTTTACGACCGTTATTCCGTTCTGCTTTAATGTAGGACGCTAAGTCTTGTTGGTCTTGAACTGTACCAGTAGGAGCTGCGATGTAGTTATAGCGAATATGCTTCAATTGTTTTAACAATGTAGCTTGCGTATTTTTAGCACCTTGCACGCTTGCTTTAGGTAGTGTATAGATAAGTGCACGCAAAGGTGTTCCATCTAAACATTTTTTAATCAAATCAGTTGTAGCTTCATCGAATGTACTATCAGGAATTTCGCTAATATCAGAAATTTTGTACTTGTTAGATACATCCGTTTTTTCGCATTTCAAAATTAATACCACAACACCACGAGCGGAACGCTTAATCGCAGTTACGCCTTTTGTTTTAAAGTCAATTAAGACCTGTGGTAAACCGAATTTTTCTTGTTCATTTGGCATTTGGTTATTCCTCCTCGGTTAAATTATTGCCGTTAAGGCTAAATGAAAGAGTATTAACTACTTCACCACGAACGAAACCAACTTCCTCGTCGGTGAATGCGTCGTTAAACTCGAGATTAAAGATAAAGTGCAATACTTCATCTATAAATGTATGTTCAAAGTCGTTAATGGTGATATATCTATCATCGACTTTCAGTACAGGTCTAAATACGCATTCTAAACTATCGCTCATTTCGTACAAGTCCGCACGCTTAATGCGGTTGTTCTTATCTTCCATAGCTCGGAATGTAATATCGACTTGAACAGTCCTTTCGAAATAGTTGTAATCGCCAACGCCACTATGAACAAACATTTCAATATAAAAATAAGGTGCATTTGACTTTTCAACATTGTCAAAATACACCTTATAATTAGGATATTTGTTTTTCAAAAGGTCGACTAAGGCCTTTTGAATAGTTCTTAATTTAAGCATCTATCAAGTTCCTTAGTATCTTTCTCGTGTCATTTAAAAATTGACTTTTACGCTTAACTGTAGAGCGATGTAGCATTTTACGCCCTTTTACAAAACCACCTTTCGGCGTTCTGTGTCCATATTCGATATGGTTAGCATACTCAGTATTGTTATATACCTCAATGGAGTTATTTTGCGGTTCAGTACGCTTCCATGCATTTCTAAGCGTACCAGTATCAACAGGAGTTTTCGCTTTTGTGTCAGCAATTAATAACTCCGCTTGTTGCTGTAAAAGTGTATCGATATATTCAGGGTATAGCGATAAAATCTTTTTCCACTTAAAATTCAACTCCATAAAGCCGTTAACTTTCGCTCCCATAGTTAAGCCTCATCATCACGAATTAACGTGATTTCCTGGTGCGTTGTGTACTTAAAAGGACTATCACATCGCATAATGAATGTTTGGCCTTGATGATTGATTTTAACAATATCATTCGCCATAACATCGTAATCGACTGGCAAAGACAATCTTAACTTATCCTTTAATGCGAATACGCTGTCAGTATTAACGCTATTCATGCTTGTTTGCCCTGTTTGTCCTAATTTACAAGGAACATTTACATACACATCGACTATATCGAACACATCCGCCCCTATATCGTCCGTGGTGGCTTGTTGTCGTGAAATGGTACATGTATCTTTGTACATGATATCTGCAAGCAATTTTCCGTATACATTAGCCATTCGACCACACCACTTTTCTATATAGATTTAATTTAGTGCGAATGCTTTCGAAGTCTTTTTCACTAATACATCCAATAGGAGATACATCAGTTACCGCCCAGGTAAATTCAACGTCATTTTCCTTCAAAGATTTTAGCGGTCCGTGCGTATCGCTGTATTTGTCTTTGATGTACTTTGTAGCTAATTCGGCAGCCGTATATACAAGCGTTCGAGGGAAGTTCGTTCTATGGCAGTAGTCCATACAATCAAGAACAAACTTCTCAGCGAACAGCGCTATATAATCGGTACAATTAACTTGATTAAGACTATCAGTCATAGATATTAAGCGGTTAATTGTATCAATAACTAAGGCTACCGCTTCATCGTATTCTAAATATTGAACGTTACCCAAAGTTATTCTCCTTAATAACAGACATGTTCCCACATGTCTTCGTCAAATTGTTCAATAGGTTCATCGTTTGCAATAGCAGCAGCAAGCATTCTTGTGCTATCGTTTAATTCTTCTGTTGAAATATCACCAGGACTAAGAACGAATACTCTATCCAAGGAATTTTCACCAAAGATTGATTTATACGTTTCACACATATTATTGAACTTGTTTAAAGCGTCAATAAACGCTTTCTCTTTAGTTGTCATAATAACCCTCCTACACAGTTAATAGCATGCCAATAATAAAATGTAGGTATTCATGGTCGTCTTTAATAGTAGCCCAAACCGGTTTACCTGTTTCATAGTTCCAACCTTTGTATTGACCTTCTTCCGTTGGTTCGAATACGCTTTCAAGCCCCATACTTAAAACCTCGGTTGAACCGTTCGAATATGTTTTACCGATATAAGGCGAAATAAAGTTATCCTTTTTTGCTTTCTCCCTACCGTAACACTTTACATTTAGAATATCATTTAGCTTTTCTTCAACTTCGCCTTTGGTTCGCATTTCTATAAACTCATTAGAAAGGCGTTTAGCGTCTTTGTTAAAGTATTCAACCATATGACCTATTTCATGAAATGGAGTTGTTTTCTTAACGCCATTCATATTAATTGTAATGTATCGTTCAGGGTTCTTAATTTTAGCATACTTCAAAGGGCGACCAGTAACAGCAGCATCACCAAAGAAATAACCACGTTTAATTTTACGAGTGTTAATGCCTTTATTGTTATCTTTTAACATTTTACCCCAATCGCTAGGATATACATCAAACGCACCTTGTATCATTTCTTTATTCTTCTTAACGCTATCTTCGGCCCATGAAGCATTAGGAATTTTATATCCAACCTCACGATATTGAGATAACACCTTTACCAATTCATCTTTATTGCCTATTAAGTTAATAATATCATGCTTTTGACTTACCATCTTTCCAAGATTAATTACGTCTTGCGCGGTTGCTTTTGATGTGTCAAATTTAGATAGTTTATCTTTTATATTAACCTCTTTAGGTTTAACTGGTTTCGGTTGTTTAGGCCTTTCGACCTTTTGTTCCTCTCGCCAATCGGCGAATGTTTTTGTCTTATCGACGTAAATCGCTTTCCACTCTTTGTAGTTCATATTGCGTGGCACTTTTTGATATTGTGTCCACTCCCCTTTAGAAGTTGGTTCTTTCTTAGTAATTCGAGAACCGCTAGTAGGTTTCTTATTACTAATAGCACCGGCAATCGTAGACCTACAACGAGGATGAAGCGGAGGAACGTTATTTCCTACTTCGGCTTCACTAACTGGGTAGATATTATTATCATGTTGCCTACAAATTGAGGACGTACGCTTATCCATTGTCGCAATAAACTGAAAGAATTCCATATTAGAGGAACGCAACGAGTCTAATGTAGATTGGTTATGAACATAGTTTAACTCTGTTCTAACTAGCCTTACAGCATCATTTTTAGATACTCCCATTCGCTCTTGAACTTCTTTCGCTAGCTTATTAACAGATACGCCACGATGAACACCATTAACAACAGTATCTTGAATGGTACGAGCCAACTTTTCACCGTTGGCCCATATCCGTTCGCTGTAGTTCTTACCACTCCATGGAGTTCGCAATACTTGCTCTATTTGTTTATTATCAACAACAACGTTCAAAGGACCTTGCCCTTTCTTTGCTAATTCGTAGGCAGAATGCAAGCGATTGTCTTTATATGCTTCTTTTAAGAAGGAGGACATAACCTTGTCTGTATTTCGATTTAGCTTATCTATTTCGATAAGAGTATCGCTGTACAATTTATCTAACCTAGAAATTCGCGAGCGCATTGAAAGAGTATTAAGTTCAAGCATAATTTTAGGATTGCCTGTCTTTTCAAAGTCCGCCAAGTACCCTTCGACGTCTTTCTTCCAAGTCCTAAATTCTGTTCCGTTAATTAACTTACGAGCATCTGTAATGCTTAATCCGTTGTCTGCAGCGAACTTTCCGTAAAGTTGTTCAATGTTTGCTTGTAGCCGTTGGGCGGACCTTTCATATTGAGCGGCCAACTCTTTTTCGATTGTTTCACGGCTTTTTTTATTCCATTCATCTTCACGTTCAATAGCACGCCTAGCCCAATATGAATTAGTCCCCATGTTTTACCCCTTAGCCTAATTTATGAACAAATTTAACAATTCGAATTTGTTTAGGTTCGTAAACTCGTTCCCAGTTACCGCCGTCTTTTAATTCTGCACGAGATACGCTTTCAGCGTTGGCACGAGTTTTATTAGTCCATTTTACCCCACGAGGATGTAAGATGAACGCTTTGCGAGAAATCAAGTAGTCAACGCCGGAGCCTTTACGTTTATCACGGTCAACTTCTGCAGGAACCATACCAACAGGAGAACCTACACCATACGCAATAGCACCTTCACCGAACAAATAAGTTGTGTATTTGTCAGTATCAACAGGGCAACCATCATCAACAATTACACGACGGCCCATGTAGAAGTCGAAGGACAAAGCATCGGACTGACGGATAGTTTGAATTAAGTTCAATTTATCAAGATAAGATTTTGTAGCGGAGTGCATAACAACTGCTGTTAAAGAGTTGCGAGCGTCGCCCATAAGTTGCATTGCGTCGATAAAGCCTTCACCGGAGAAGTTAGCAGCCTTACCAGTTTTAGTAGAAATATCTAAAATGTGGTCGGACATTGTAGCTGCAGCGAACACACCATCAAGGATATTCAATAATTCTTTTTGGTGGTCGCGAGCCCAAAAGCCTGCTACCAAATCACCAATAGCGGACATAGGGTCTGCACCGGATAATTGAGCGGACAAGTCAGTTGCACCCCACATTTTAGCGCGTCGAATAGTTGTAGAAGCATCCATTTTGGAACCGATTTTGTCTGCTGTTAAATCAGTACCTTCCACCACGTTTTCAGAGTCGCCAGTTAAATCAGTGAAGAAAGGCATATTATGAACTTGTGCCGGTTCAGATGCGAGCATGTCGAATTGACTATCACGAGTTGCGATACCGGAAGAGAAAATAGCGGATAATTCGCTTGTACGGCGTGTTACATAATCAGTGAATAACGCTGTAGGGTTAATTACGTCTTTTAATGTAGTTGCTGCGAATGTTTGCAAGTTAAAAGAAAAGTTTTGATTTGGCATTATTAGTCCTCCTAATTTAAATTAAGCCATCAATAGATACACCGGCTTGTGCTGCAAGTGCTTTAGCTTGTGCAACGTCGGTCTTAATAAGTTCTGCTTGTTGCGTTAGGTTGTAATGTTCCTTGCTGAAAGGGTTAACCTTAGGCGTGCCTTCACCCTTGTTAGGGTCGTATTTAAATTTAGGTTCACCTTGTGGTTTAAACAAGAACGCTTTATTCTTTTGCAAGTCTTTTAGTTGTTCATCTAAACCAGTTACTTTACCATCATCAGCAAGTACGAGTTTAGACTTATCAATAAGGTTAGCTACGAGTTCTGCATCTTGTGCGCTATCACCAATCGCTAATTGAACCGCGGTACTCAATTTAAGCGCTTTTAAATCTTCGGCAGCTTTTAAAGCATTCGCTTTATTGTCTGCTTGAAGTTTTGTAATTTGGTCTTTTAACGCTTGTACATCGCCTTCACTATCCTTTAATGATTTCAACTGTTTATCACGGTCTGCAACAGCAGTTTCTAAGGTTTTCTTTTCCGCGTTAACCTCATTAAAACGCGACTTTGGAACATATTCACCATCGAGAAATTCTTTAAATTGTTTTGTTGCATCCTCGATTTTATCTTCTGCAATACCCAATTTTTCTAACAGTTCCTTGAATGTCATATGCTTTACTCCTTCCGGTTTTTACCGTGGTTTACCTGCCACGAATGAAATATAAATACGATTATTCGTCATCGCTGTGGTCGTTGTCATGGTCGTCTATAGAGCCATCGTCATGACCTTCGCTATGCCAATCATCGTAAATACCAGTGTTGTTTTCTGTTTCGATTTGTTTAAGTTCCTCGTTCACATCTTCCACGAATGGATGGTGCGCAAGGATAGTTCGCTTAGATACAACGCCCATAGATTTTGAACACATGTCCACCAAGTCGCCGTCATTCTTAACGCTTGTTCTTGTCCATGTTTGCGTTATAGTAACATCATTTGAACCATGTGCGGAACAGATAGCACGAATTAATTCATTAAAGCCTAGTTGGAATTCAGTTTCCATCATACCGGCTTTAAGTTCTAATAAAGTATATAAAAACTTCATTGCTTCACCGCTAGTGCCATCTAAGCCTTGTTGCTGAGGGTCTACCCCTTGCCCCATATCAAAGATAGCTTTACGAGTAATATCAAGAAGTTCTTTGCGTGCTTCAATCGGAATATCAATAGTTAGAGTCGAAATACCGCTTCTATCATCAGGACCGTTAGAGTCCATTTGAATTGCTTTGTATTTTTTCATGCCGTCCAAGAACTCGGCTAAATTTTCACCGCCATAGTTGGTGAGTACATATATAACCTCTTGTACGTCCTCTAAATCGTTTAAGAAACCGCTATACGTTTTGTCATACACATCAATTAATTCCTTAATACGTTTTAAGTCGGTTGTATGACGTGCATTGTTAGAAAACGCAATAAACGGAACTTTTTCCATTTGATGCGGAATAGTATCAACGTTTAACGTTACACCGCTAGGGTCAATCATTGTGAATGCTGTATAAGGCGATAATGTTTCGTAATCATCACCAGTTCGCATAGAAAACGCTTGTACTTCTTTGTCATTCCAATATTCGTACACCGTAATGCTTTCGCCTTTGTCGTTAATGTCTGCATATACACGCAATACGCCTTCTAGCTTTGTATTAATACGATTGTTATAGATTGGAATAATTTCATTAGCCGGTAATACCGCCCATTGAAAATCGTTGTTTTCATCTATCCAGTAATGAACCCAAGCCACACCACCATTCGTAGCTTTAACGCATAAGTCCTTACATTTCTTTTCGTACGCATCACCTAATGTATTAAGGATAACTTCATTTAACTTATCGTCCTTAACATCATAAATAGGCGGTGCAGTAAACATATAAGCTGTTTTTTGGTCTACCAATAACGGATAAAAAGAATAAGCAATTCGGTTATCCGCCTGGTGCATAGGATTAAAACTTTCTCCCTTTTGCCTTGCTTCCTCAACGTCCTTTGCTTTAGCCGGTAACAACTTAATGTCATTTTCGACTTCATAATAGCGTTCCGCTGTTTGCATTTCACTGATTACTTTCGCATGCCCTAAGGTATGCTTTTTAATTAACTTCTTAACTAATTCAAGCTCCAAACTTTCACCTCCTACATTAACAAGCGTACGCCTTTTCGACCGTCAAATTCTTCCATAGCGTATCGCATGGCGTCCATTAAATGGTTAAAATCATCAATAGGCCTGTTAATCATGTTATCGAACTTATCTTTTTCCCATGTGTAATTACTAATTTCAGTAATGAAATTAACGCACCGAGGATGAATAATAATTTTATAGTCCTGGATAATCGAAATGCCGGCACGAATTGAGTCAGGTCCTTTTTTTGCTGCCCTAATTCTACTGAGTCCAGCTTTCCGCAAGTACGCAATCGATTTAGGTTCCGCACTATCTGCTTTAATTCGTTCTTTAGCATATCCCATATCAGTTACTTTATCCTTAATATCTTCATTACTCATACCCTTTTCGTACATTTCATCGAATACATATATTTCACGAGCCACTGTATCAACAAGGCCACAGAATAATGTGCTAGGGTCATTTACATAACCAAAGTCCATACCAAAGGCAGAGCGTACATTTGGCCTATTAGAGATTTCATGTACATCAAATACTCGTTCTTCCCAATTTTCATATACAAGGCCTTCAACGATACCCCATTCACCAAGACCAGCAGTCCTATAGCGACGAGGGTTCTTTTTCATTTCCTCGAATAGCACCAAGTCTGCATCACTTAGGAACTCATTACACATGTAATTCGTTGTCATAGACAAGACATTAGGGTTAGGAGTATCAAAAAAGCGTTTCTTTAACCAGTGCCTATCAGACCATGGGTTAAACGTCAATACGACTTGATGATACATTCCTTTCGGTAGCTGTCCACGAATACTTTCATCTAAGCGGTCGAACGCTTCCTCGCTCGTGATTTCGTACGCTTCCTCTATCCACAACCTACACAGCGAACCAACTTCAACAGTAATTGAAGTTACTTTTAAAGGGTCGTCTAAGCCTCTGAACAATATCTTTTGTCCAGTTGGTTTATAGGTGATTTCTAAAGGTGATGTACTGCACTTAAAAAAGTTATCCACCTTTAAGCGGTGTATAGCCCATTTAAGCTGTGCATAACAACTATCACGCAACGTCCGTTCAACCTTGCGAACCACTAACCAATTAATATGAGGGTTTTCGATAATTTCGGTTATAACCTTTAATGATTGAGTTGACGACTTCTTACTCGCACGGCTCCCCTTAACGGCCTTATAGCGACCTTTAAACCGCCAAAACGCACCATAATGCTTGCCTACGATGCTAGGTAGATGAACGATTACTTGATTGTCTTTAATCTTCAATTTCATCACCGCCTACAATAATAGGAACGAGCGTTTTATTGTCCTCGTTTTGTTGTTTAATAACCGCAACTTCATTTTTAAGTTTAGCGATACGAGCTTTTTGCTCCTCTGTAGCCAATTCACTTTTGCATAGTTCATCATACTGCTTGATTAATCTTGCCAGCGTGTCCATCGCCCTTGATTGTGCTTTAAGGAACTTCTCCATACGAATATCCGCTGTTATTGTGTCAACATGCTTTTCAATTCGTTTAGTGTTCCCAAATTGGTCGCTTTCCTCAACTGTTTGAGTAACGCTTTCAATTTGTTTGTCAGCGTTTTCACTTTCGATGAACATTATTTTTTGTGCTCGTATGATGGCAGCATACTTAATACAAATATTCCCCCATAGTATTTCTATAGGGGTTATTGTTTCAATATCTTCAATTACGCCAATCATATCGAGTGGCAAGTATTTAGCAAAAAGACCATGCTTTAAAGCGTTTTGACTTCCAACAGGCGGACCACCACTATTCCCCATGGCATTTTTATTACCAAACGGAGCACCTATTTTCTTTTTCGGTTTAGGTTTAGTCTTAGCACGCTTCCAACCGTATCGCTTCCGCCAAGATTTAACTGTTTCGATTGATACGCCGTATTTCTCGGCTATGTCTTTATAGGGTAGGAACTTTTTATAGTCCTTCTCGGCTGCTTCATAGTTTTTCACATACTCACCACCTCCCACCGAATATCTACTTTAGAATTTCGTTGCTTTTATGTTTTAGTTTGCCATGACTTCGAACACAAAGACCACCTTTCGGCTTGCGTGCGTGGCCGTATGTTATGTATGACTGACACAAACCGTCATACTCAATGACTCCGGCTGTACACTTGCCATTTTTATTGTTTAAGCATTTATACTTAATGCAGTCGACAACTGTCATTTTAAGCTATTCATAAATTCACGAGTTAAATCATAATCACTTGTGAATTTACCTTTCTTTGTTGTTGTTGTTGTGCTAGAGCCACGAGATTTAACACCGCGAGCAGTTACGCAACTATGTTTCGATGTAATGTGTACAATTACATCATCACTGCCAGTCGCAATAGAAATGACTTCTGCAATGTCCTCGCCTATTTTTTCTTGTAGTTGTAATCGTTTACAGCACATTTCAGCTATACGAGGAATTTTAGATAAGCCAATAACACGACCATTAGGGATATATCCTACACTAATATTCATGTCATACATCAACGCTAAATGATGTTCACACATAGAAAAGGCTTCAACATCTTTAACAATTACCATTTGAGTTGTATCGACTTCAAAGGACTTACCAAACATTTCAGCAATTTCCTGGTTCGTGTACTTCATGCCTTCCAATAGTTCTAAATACATTTTTGCAGCACGTTTAGGCGTTTCAACAATACCTTCACGCTCTAAATCTTCACCAAGCCCTGTTAATAGGAGCTTGATAGCACTTTCAATAGTTTCCTGGTTCATGCTTACACTCCTTTCATATCAGGCGGCCATATGAATTTATGAATTTGTAGTTGTAATCTAACGCCTTGTAGGTCATACGTTTTCATATAATCAACAATATCTTTAGGTTCAATCTTGCCAAATACTGGCGATACATAAACTTGTGCTTTAAAGTCGTTGTCCTCGATTAACTGGCGCATACGATTTAAATCTTCTAAGCTACCAACTACGAACTTAATGACGTCGCATTCTTCTAAATCTTGTAACGCTTCGCCATCGTTCATAAATTCCTCTTGCTTAGAAGAAGGGCCTTTATAATCAACAGTAAACATAAGATTTTGATATTCACCATACATAGGAATAGGATTAATACTTCCGTTTGTTTCGATATTAACGAAATACTTATTCATAGCGTTTAGTAATTCCGTTAAATCTTGCAATAATGGTTCTCCACCAGTGATAGTTACATTTACATTTCCATAACCATCGACTACTTCCATAATTTCTTCAACGGTCATTTGTTTTCCGCCGTCAAAGCTATATTCTGTATCGCAGTAGGAACAACGCAAGTTACATTCTGCCAAGCGGATAAACGTACATAATTCACCAGCTCGTGTACCTTCGCCCTCGATACTGCTAAAAATTTCAATCACGTTCATAAATAGCAATATTCCCTTCGCTTTCTTGTACAGATACTTTATAACAGCATTTACCTAATTGGTCGCATATCCATTTAGCCATATTTTCAGCTGTAGGGTTTAAATCGCCTACTATATCATTAATATGGTTATGGTCTAATCGGTCATGAATAGCACGTTTAATATGAGTAAAGTCCATAATCATTCCATTAGCGTTCACTTCTTCACTTTTCATAAAAACAGTTACTATCCAGTTGTGGCCGTGTAGGTTACGGCATTTACTTTCATAATCGAGATTGAGTCGATGTGAACCAGCAATCTCCATTCGTTTCGTTACATAATACATTTCGTTTACTCCTTTTAATCTTGACTACCAGCCACGCTTTGGTAATCTAATTTATTTAACAATGCAGATATAGCACTATCCGCAGTTCGCAATAAAGACTTTTCTTTAACGCCTAATAATTTCGCTTGCTCCATAAACTTTTCTTTGATTTCCTGTTTGTGTTGGTCGATATGATAAGAACCTTTCGACGTTCTACTTACACCAAATTGCAAAGGCGCAAGCCACGATGTACTATCCGCTGACGTGCAAAACTTGTTACGCTTTAACATTTTTAAATCTGTACACCCTAATAAGTGAATATCAATTTCAGGCTTACGATTTTTAATATACCAAGCTAGGCGGTGAGTATCTTCCCTAAACGTTTTAGGGTTTGTGATACGCAATTCCGGAACGCTAATTGCTATATAGTCAGCGAACTCTATTAACCTATCTAAACCCTTTTTACCGTCCTCTTTATGGAATACGTTAATTTGTCTATTAGGTAGCTTTTCACGCATCCTATAGCGTAATTTCCATGCATCTTCCGGTGATAACACCTTTTGACAGTCAACTTCAACACAAGTTGAATTTAAATTGTTTGTTATTGTAAACTTCATAAGTTTATCTTGCCAATCAATCAAATCATCATATGTTAGTTTTCGGTCTTTAGCTGCACCAAACATCAAAGTAAATAAACCACTATCTTGAATGGTATGTTTGAATTGCAGTCCAGTATTAAGCAACGGTGCATCCGGTTTTAATCGTAAATCATCAGTTACCTTTTTATTTACAATGAACGGATAACATGTATATAGTCGATAGTTAACTTCTGCTATCTTTAGTGCTGCATTAGCGCTAAACACATTATCGGAACCAGCAAAATGGATTTTTATATTGTTTCCTAACAAGCGTTGCTCCTCCATTTGTATCCTCAATTACTTTACAGAATGTGGCTGTAGGATATAAGTCCATTAACCATTCCGCAATATGTTCACACGACATACTACCGAATTGTGCATATCCTTTACTGTCGCCAAACTTTTTTAACAACGATTCTTTAATAAGTCGTTGTTCTTCAATAAATTCAATTTCACGGTTAGAGTCAATAACCGGAATATGCAATTCGATATTAAACATGTGTCTATGTTTATTTCTTAAATATTCAAATTGTACTGGCGCATCAGGCCAGTTATGAAAGCCTTCGACTAACACATTACAAACGATTGTTTTATCCATGTTACACCTCGTAAACGAATAAATGCTCGTCTAAAAAGTCTATTAATTGTTGGTAATTAGCATCATCGCAAACAACTTTAACAGTCTTACCATTATCTTCTTCTTCGGTTTCGTCGTTAGAAGATTTTTCATCTTCCGCTTCCTCGTCGAAAAAGTCTGTGCGTAAATCATCAGCACCTAGAAAGCCGAAATCTTCCATGTCGATGAAATTAATATCTTTTAATTCATTAACAAGTGCTCCGAGGTCCCAAGTAGCAATTTCACTTACTTTATTGTCCGCTAATCGGAACGCTTTAATTTGTTCGTCTGTTAAGTCGTCGGCAATAATACAAGGAACTTCTTCAATACCTAATTGCTTAGCAGCCAATAGGCGAGTATGTCCACAAATAACAATGTTATCGCTATCAATTACAAGAGGAACTTTAAAACCGAACTCTTTAATTGAATTAGCTACATATTGAATAGCTTCATTGTTATTACGAGGGTTATTTTTGTATGGCGTTAATTCGTTAACGTTAATATTAATAACTTCCATTCAGTATCTCCTTTTTATTTTTTTACATACAAAAAGAGCGCCCTGGTTGTAGGGCGCTCTTTTCATGAGAGAGTTAAGTGTTTTCGCTAAGAGAGGATAGCAATGTCTAAACAGTAGTGCAACTTCTACCTATCGACGAATACATCATATCATTGTCAATAGGGTGCACTCAATAGCATTTTAGGTGCACTTAATAGCAATTTAGGTGCAATTAGTGTAACGTTAGGTGCATTTAGGTGCACCCCACATCCTATGAGTACGCATAATACCTACATAGTTAAGGACAGTTAGTTGCACTCTTATTTTTTTAAATTGTAATCATAAAATGCTTCCTCTGCTTTTCGAATGGTTCTTTTGATATAGTTCGTTGAGTTATTTTGCATGCCTAATTGACGATATACAAGCGATATAGCGTACATATCTCTACGGTTAACATACTTTTCAATCAGTATCGCTCTATATTTTGGTTCAGGTATGTTGTATATGCACCTTAATATATCGCACTCTGCTTCAACAGCTTTTTCTTTAAGCGTTGTAATTTCATCTTTCAAGCGTGTTAATTCTTTGAACTGGTCCATAATTCCTATTGCACCACCGCCACCAGTTCGTCCACTTAAACTACTATGCGGTAGACCAGCTGGTCCCAGTCGTTTTTGAAGTAATTCTAATTGTGATACTAAGGCTTGTTCTTCTAAGTGATAATCATCAATCTTAGCGATATATAACCTTGCTTGATTTCTTTTCTCCGCTTTAGTTAATTCTTCCATACTTGCATTCCCCTTTTACGATTTAAACCCCAGTACTACCAAAACCGCCATATCGTTTATCGGTAGCTGTATCTTTCGCTGTAATACGATATGGAACGATTAATAATTGAACAAGCCTTTCACTAGCTTTATATTCGAATGGTATTTTACCGATGTTTCGTAACGGTATCATGATATGACCTTCGTTATCCTTGTTGTTGTAGTAATCCGCATCTATAATTCCAGTTCCATTAGCAAGCATAACATCGTTATTAATACCCACACTTGACCTAAGGTGCATTTGAATATGTTCATCGTAATTAATACGGCACTTAATACCAGTTTTAATTAATTTTGTTTCACCTGGCATAACAACTCCGCTTTCATATGGCTTCATGTCATAACCAGCAGCATATTCTGTTTTTCTTCGAGGTAAATCAGCGTCTTCATATCCTGTTACACGTTCAAATTGATTTTCGTTCATTTATTTAATCCCCTTTTTATATAACTTTCTTTTACTAATAGCTCACTACCGATTTACCCATTTCATGCATCCGATTTTTAAATAATGCATTAATCCTGTAGGACTTAGTTCATACCAATCGGCTCTAGCTTTAGCACGTTTTACAAATCCACCAAATCTCAATAAATTTCCTCTGTAACTATCTGTATCGGTTTCATCAATTAATATCAACCCTGCATCACCCAGCATATTATTAATTTTTTCGCGATGTTCACTATAAACGCAACTAGGCATTGCGTAATATAAGTACTTTACATTCTTGCAATCATGGTATCGTTTCTTTTTAAAGTCATTCTTAAAATCTTGAAAATTCGTTTTAATTTCAACTTCTGTAAGAAATTGAGTTTTCATAGAAAAATACACAAAATCTGCTTCGTATTCAGTTTTTCCCGGACAATACATGCTTACGTTTGGTATACAGATATTATCACGAAATAGGTGTTTCCCGAGTACCACTTGAATATCTCTTTCTGTCATTTAATATCATCCTTTATACATCAATAAGTTTTCTCTTCATTATATCGATAGTCATTTACAATGTACTTTTATTTATAATTTCCCTTTGAATCGATATAATCACCAATACGATATGATTTCGTTTCTTCAACGATGTATTGGTTACATTCATAACTATGGCGTTTTTCCCATTTTCTAAATACATCAGATAATTCTTTAGATAATTCTTCTAAATGTTCATCTTCAACGAAATCTAAATAGGAATAGCAATGTCCCTCTAAATAACTATTTGCATCATCTGCTACTTGCCATGTTACTTGTTCGCCATCAATATCAGCTGCATAATAACTAGGGTGGCCGATATATACTTTTTCAAAAGTCGAGTAATTTCCAACATAATTACTGTTATCTATATCAGAATAGTCACTGATATATTCCAAGTAATCTGCAATAGCATCTTTAATACTACTTTGTGGCTCTCCAGCAACTTCACCATCAACCCAGCAATATTTTGTTTCATCTTTTACTAGCATTGTTATTTAAACCCTCGTTTCTTTAATTGCTTCCATACCGTAGTTATTGAGCGATTAACTCGCAATGCAATATCGGATAAAATCATACCTTCCTGGCGCATTTTAATTGCATCTTCAACCCAGTCATCAGATTTCTTTAACTTCTGATTTCGTAATTTATGCCCACATGAAGGGCTACATGTTTTCTTGATATTTCTTAATCGATACGATACACGATATTTAACGCCACATACTGGACATTGTTTTACAACTATATCCTCGGACTTTTTATCAACTGTATCAAATTGATGTTCTTTAACACGTTTCGTAATTTTAACCTTGTCTTTAGGGTTCGCTTTCCAAATAGGTAAATGCGATAAAAAATAAGGAACATTATTCATTGCGATTATCTCCCTCTAACCTTTTAAGTTCATCATTAATATCTTTAGTGATGATACATAAGCACATAGTTAATATGCCTATGACAGCACCAATAAATAAGCCTAACACAAATACCCCAATCATTTTTTACTATTCCTCCTATTCCAAATCTCATGTAACACATGAGGTGGTTTAGCGTATTCTATTTGAACTTCCACCCTAGGATTATGTTTATCAACACCGACAATTTCAGAGCCGTTGTAATCTGTTATCCACATGTCGTCTAGGATAACTCCTGCGGTGGTTAAAATATCACTGGTCGCTTGTAGTAGGCCGACCAAGTCCGGCCACGCTTTAAAATCCGGCATGTAATAGCGGCACTGTACGGATATAGGGCCTTTATAATTCACTCGTTTTTTGAAGAATTGCAACTGTTTTAAACAATCTTTTTCATAGTCAACAAAGGCTTTTGATGGTAGCACGCGAGGATGTTTACCATGATATATAATTCGTGAACTATTCTTTTTAGTCGTCGGTCGGCCATACACTACTAGCTTATTCATGTGTTACATACGTCCTCCTTTCACCATAGTTTGACAGCACAATAACCGTAATATATCTCTTTCGACTGTTGGTAATTCTTTTGTGTAGTTAAATAGTGCTGAAATTAAAAACGCTCCAACAGTTCCTTTGTCATATTTACTTTTATCAAATTCAACTGACGTTTTTTTATTATTTTCATCAATCAAAACTTTAATTTCCATTTTTCATTACCTCATGTAATATATCTTGTATTTTATTTTGCGATTTAAGCTATGAATTTAACGCGATAAGGTCGGTCTACTATTTTTCACGAGTATTTTATCGTTCGCATATATTTTTGTTCACACAGCGTGAATTTTTAAATTTCGTTAATGTCGAGTGGTTGACGTTGTGATTTACCTTCAAATTTAATCAAGAACGATGTTCCTTTTAACCTGTCATATACTCGGCTGTCATAGGCTTTCTTAATTTGTGCCACTGATAAATTCGATGTGATAATCGTTGATTTACTACGTTCCACTCTATCCGCAATAATCGAAGCGACCTTTTGTTGAACCCACTCGCTCGTATATTCCGCTCCGAAATCATCAAGTACTAATAGTGGTGAGTTTCGAATACGATTTTCAAACTTCAAGTAATGTTCACTCGGCCCTTTACTAAGCGTTAAGAGTGTATCGAATAGGCTAGTCATGGATATTAGATAGCCGTTATACCCCTGTTCAATCGCTTTTCGTAAAATGCTAATTGCTAGGCTAGTCTTACCAGTACCAACAGGACCTATCATTATCAGTCCTCGTCCATTAGTGATATGTTCTCTTACATGTACGCCATACTTAAAAGCGTTGTTATAAGCCTCTCTATCTTCTACTGGTGCTCCTTGTGCTTTTAGCTTGTCAAAAGTCATATCCACATAACGACCTTTAATACCATACACGCTTAAATCAACCTTCTTTTCAACTACGATTGACTCATTGTAAACAGGTTTATAGAACTCATAGCCATTCTGTGTTACCTTGCGACCAGTCGATTTCGCTTCCGTCAGTTGGTTCCTTAGTCGCTCTATTTCCTGGCTTACGTTTATCTGCTCCATTGTTATTCACCTTCTTTTTTAAGTTACTAGCTGCCACGGTTTCAACATACTTAATGCTACTGCCACCACTTTCAATCGTTGAGTTAATAGCTACGATTACATGGTCTATTCCGTACAACTCAACCAAATCATCTAAACGTTCTTTTATCATTGGTGATATTTGTCCAATTCCGTTTAAGTAAAGTTCGTAAATTTTTTTATTCATACAATCTCTCTCTTTTGTTTGTGTTAAATATACATTTTTAACACTATCGTTAGAGAGAGACTTTTCTGTACTTTTCTGTACTTTTCTTTTCTTTTCTTTACTTTGTTCATTATCGTATACATTAATTGAGTTATTGTTAACATTAATTGAGTTATTGTTAACATTAATTGAGTTATTGTTAACATTAACTAAGTTGAATTGAGTTATTACAACAGAATTTTTTCGACGTTCTGTAATCTTTAAATAACGTTCTTGAATCCCTTTTGATGTAAGAATATTAAAGTTTTCGTATAAATTTACATCAAAAAGACGAACTTCACATGCCTTATTAATCACCTCAACAACAAATTCAGGAGTAACATTTACATCTAATGCTATTAAGTCGATTTCATCTTCGTGAATTTCAACAAAGTAACCTTCATCTTTGTAGATTGTCGATAATAGGTAGATTAAAACAGCGATTGACTGCGCACCACATGACAATAGCAACTTACGAACCTTTAAGTCATTTATGAAATTAACGTTTAAAGGGAAGTATTCAACCCCTTTTGCGGTCGGTCGTGCCATTGTATTTATCACTCCTTTTCTACAATTACCAATTTTCCAGTAGCAGCCTGTACAACTGCTTTAAACTGTTCTTCATTTGAGTTTTCACTTGATAAATGAATTAAATGTATCGCTTTACACTCGGTTAAGTCCATTGATTGTAGGAATTTAACAACGTTTTCAAGAGCAAAGTGCGATTTCACAAGTCGCTCCATGCGTTGTTTAGACAACTCGTCTTGATAGACTTTATTCTTTAATATTTCATACGAATGATTACACTCAACAAGTATTCGATGTACACCTTTGAATGTGTATTTACAATAAAATGTGTCGGTTATATAGAGGAGTTTTTCCTCTCCATCGCTAATTAGGAAGCCGACGTTTGGTACATCGTGTTCTAACTCAAAAGGAAGAACTGTAAAACACCCTATCTTAAAAGATTGTTTAGGTTTAATTTCAACCCAGGTTCGCTCGTCTAAAACGTGTAATGCTTGTGCTGTATCCCTTGTCATATACACTTTGTGGCCTAATTTTAACCAATCACTAACCGATTTAGAGTGGTCGCCATGTTGGTGAGTTACTAGAACGCCAAATAAATGCAGAAAATTGTACCTACAAGCTCTTTGAATAGTTTTAAAGGGTAAACCTGCATCGAGAATAATTTCATCGCCATTTACGCTTGATTTTAAGCGGTAGCAGTTACCGGCGGAACTGCTACCAAAACATTCAATGCTAATCATTTAAACATCGCTTCTGTGTTTAATACTTCGCCAGTTTCAGCATCAATAAACATTGGTTCGTTATCGATATCAAGCGTTTCCGTATTTGCGTTATGTTCAATCGTTGTTACAGCATCATCTAAAATTTCACTTACATTACCTTCAACGTCGATAGTCTCATCGGCGGTAGGTAACCCCATACTAATTTCCGGAGCAGTCGTTCTAATCAACCAAGCTGCAGCCCTGTAACGTAACATTTGGTCCGGCATTGTACGCCATTTAGAACCTTTTTTGTCGTACCAACCTTCCGCTTTAGCGATTGCGATTGTTACTTCAGGGCCGGCAATAATTTCATCGCTTCCTTTTTCGCGAGTGTAGGCAATGATACCTTGACTATCAGTACCCTTTTTACCTGTTTCCCTATATTTAATTGCTTCGAATCTTCCGCACTGATTAAACGTAGCAATTAAGAATTTTGAAGACCAACTAGGGTTACCATACACAACGTATAAGTTCTGCATCACCATAAGAGGGCTTGCGTTAATGCGAACTGCCATTTCAAGTGCGATACAAGCGTTACCAAAGTTTTGAGGGCCTCTAAAGTTATCAGGCACCAAGCTAGACTCATTAAACATTTTTGCTTGTCGTTGCAATAATTCAAAGCTAGCTACTGAATTAAAATTAGCCGCCACTTCGTTTTTTCTTGTTGTAATTTCGTTTGCCATGTTTTTATACCTCTACTTCTACTTCTAATTCTTTACAATTTTCATCAACGATTAATTTAATCGTTTGGCTATTGCAGTTAATAAAGTTTGTTACCGCTTCGGCGTTATCAATAAATACTGGTGCATTAATTTTGTAGTACTTTGTTAGTGCATTAATAATATCGATACCGGCGTTAATTCGTGCTGCATTATTAAGGCTTCTGTATGGAACGCCGTCAACCATAGTTTCGCAACAATCTTCAACACTACCATTCACAAGGACATTAGCCATTTTAAACGTTGTAATAGTAAAGTGCTTATTAATGGTGCTTTCAAGCATTTCAACCTTAGCTTTAACAAATTCATCTAACAGGAACGCTGTTTCATCAACTAAATTCTTTTCGTTAATTAATCGTTGCTGTTCTTGTTCTAATTCGTTTATACGTTTGGTAATATCACGAATAACATCGTATTTAGTGAGTTCCGTTTGTAACGTGTTTCGCTTATCAATTAGTTCAGATAATTCGCTATCAAGTCGCTTTAATTGGTCGTCGCTTGTATTGTCTTCGTCAAGCTCGAGCATAAATAACTCTGCTTTAAGGTCGTTAACCTGTACATCGTTATCTAAATCAACTTCACCGACTTCGTTCATTGCTTTTTGTTTTTCATCTTTTTTATTAGATAGTTCTTCAATTTGACTACACAAACCATCGGCTTTTACTTGCATAACTTCTTTTTGCTCGATGTAGTTTTGTTTTAATGCCTTAGCGCTATCAATTAACTTTTGCCATTCCTCTAGATTTGTAGCTTTTTGAGTGTTAAATATAGCCTCGAGCTCTGCTCTTTTTTCAGGCGGATATGGTTGCCCACAAGTAGGGCACAACTCATCGTCGAATTGTGATTGATTAAACTTGTCGAATTCAGATTGTAGCTTTTCAATACGAGCTTCTTCTTGTTTAATTTGACTATCTAATTCATATTCACGGTCTTTATAGCGGTCGCGTTCGCTCTCTGCCGTTTGTAATTGAACGAGTGATAGCTTATATTCGTGTTCGAGCCGTCGTTCTTTATCAGTATGTTCGTTCATTAACTGACTTTTTCTATCCGCCAATTTACGTTTTACTTCACGAATTTTAGCTGTACGCTCTGCGCCATCTAAGCCGTTAACGATAACTGATTTATCTTCTTCTAGTTGTTTAATACCAACTTCGATAATTGCGATATCGTCTTTTAACTTTTGTTCGCTTTCTGTTGGCGTTGGTTTACATTTAACTGCTTCATCAATTCGAATAGGTATCATATCAAGTTCTTTATTGATAGCAGTCTTTTTACTTGCGATAATCTTGCGTTGCTCGTCCACTGAACGGCCATTCAATAGTTCAGTTAGTCGCTTTAATTCCTCTTTACTATTGATTACGCTTGCATCGTCTACATCACCGCACATTTCAAGTAATAGTTTTCTACGATTTTGCCATGTGTATTGTTCGTTAAAGAACAAAGGATTTGTAATGAGTTTAAAAGCATCTTCATTAATCATGTTATTAATAAAGGCTTTATATTCCTTTTCTTTAGAAGGCACGTCGTTAATAAAATAATCGGTCGTATGACCTGTTAATTTAACTTCACCGCCTCTAGGGTTGCTATATTTTTCACGATATATTCGCTTTAATGTAAACCCTGTTCCGTCTTCATTATCAAAGGCCGCTTGTACTAGGTGATTAACATTGTGAATAGGTTCTCCGTCTTTTAATGTTTTGATTTGAAAATCAGCTCTATCTAAGCTATCTTTCCCAAACAACAACCAACAAAGGGCGTCGAATACAGTTGTTTTACCTGTGGCGTTATCTCCACGAATTATAGTGTTATTAGTAAACCTAAAATCACCAAATTCAATGCCTTTAAAGTTTTGTAAATTTAATTGTACGAGTTTCATGTGTTATATCCTCTCTATGATACTTGCGCTTCAATATCAATCGTGCGTGGTTCAATTTGTAATTGGCTCGCCCAGGTTAAAACGGTATCATTAACATTTTTGTTTTTTGATACACACTGGTTGCCAAACAATTTAGCTTGTACTAGCTTTGAGAATTTGTCTTCGTTTTTTGACAATTCGAGGCACGCTACAGGCTTCATATTATCGTCAGTAACAACCACAATCGCTGTAATACCTTTCATAACATCGTCTTTATACGAACCTACGCAATTCTTTAATTGTTTGCCAACTGTCATTAGGTCGGCAGCAGTTTTCGGAACCACAAAATGTAGTCCGTTTATATCTGCGTTTAACATCGGAAGTTTAGGTAAATTTACATCACCATATTCCTGTTTGTTAAAAATCGTAATCATCGTATCGTGAAAACTCTTTAATCTAAATTTAGTGTTAAAGAGCAATTCACGATAACTAGGTTTCAATTTTTGATACATATTAACGGTATCGTTTATATTTCGTTGTTCTTCGCTTAATAACCATTTAAGAACATTCTTTTCACCAAAACGATTGATGATATTAAGCCACATATCACGAATTTCTTGTGTTGTAACCTTCATGCACTCTAATAAGTGGCGAGGTTGTTTTACAATGTGTTCATAGTGCGGAATGCTATTATCAATCTTTCGGTTTAATGTTACGATTTTTCGTCGGCAGTTTTCGTCTTTAAACAAGTTTAGAATGTTAGCCATTTTAACCATCATAGGGTTATCAATCATCGCTTTTCTTAAAGAGCGACTATTAGGCGCATGACTTGTAATTCGTAACGCCTCCAGGAAGTTCATTCCTTTTCTCGTTAAGTCTAAAACATCATCTTCAAACGGAATGGCGACATTAGGTCGAATTCCATATGAGTATTCCCAACTATTATTATTTTTAATTAAGTCCGTAATTGGTGGTATGTCAGGTGCTTGCATTTTTAACGCCATATTCATAAGCATTGTTTTAAAATAACCACCGTATTCGCTCACAGAAGGCGGTATATAAACACCTTTAACATCAAAGCCATATACTTCTTTTAATCGACGTTCAAACGCTAATCTAAGTGTTTTAAAAATGACGTTTAACCGCTTTTTATAACTTGAGTGAACGGCATATGATTTATTAATGTATTTTAAAACCGGTAAAACCTCATGAGTTCTAATGAACTCAACTGTTAAATCATGTCTTTTATGTTCGTTGTCGATAAATTGTGCCATTTTACGCTTAAAGTCAAAGCGTAGTGTTTCAGTACATATCCCTCGGTCTATTCGCTTTCCATCAAATCTTAATTGAATACCTTTATAGCGAATTTTTAAATCAAGAAAATGTTTGTAGTTCCAAATATCAATATTCAAATTCAAAGGATATACATCATCTTCATTAGTTGAATAATAAATTTTATCCCTTTCAGGGTTTGAGTATATTCCACAGTTAGGACATACAAAATGTTTTGCACCAGTCTTATAACCGCTGTGAAAGCTATATTTTCTCTCCCATTGACCGCCAAAAGTAAAGTTGCAATCGGAATGATGAATGGTGGTATATAGAGCGTCATATTGACGCTCCATAATTACGCTATCGAACATTTTATTCACATTGAAGTTGCCTAAAAATTTCATCGCTACCTCCTAGTCAAACATGCTTAACAAGTTTTCTTCCTCGTCCTCTTTAGGCGGTTCAAGTGCTTGAACTGGTTCTGTAGTTTTCTTTTTAGCTTCCTTTTTAGGCTTAGGCGTTTCCTCTGTTTTATCTTCAACCTTAGCGTGCTTTTCAACGAGCTTAATCGCCTTGATTATGCTCTTAGAAGTCGATATGTTAGTTTCGATAAAGTCTAATGCCCTTTGATATTCGATAGTATTCGCAGGGTCCAATTCAATTGCTTTTTGTAACACTTCTATTTGAGGTGTTACTGTGTCGATAACGTGCTTAAAACTATTTGCCATCTTTATTCCCTCTTTTATTTATTCATTAAAGCGTTTAATTCTTCGATGATTTCCGATGTTAAGTTTTCGCTAGAAGGATTTCCTTGTACACCGTGATTTCTAAAGATTGTGAGTGCTGCTTTAATACCATCTTGACCTACGGATTTTAACCAGTCTTTAAAATCTGCCCAATAGGCTTGATAGTCGATTTCTTCTGTTACATCATCAACAGACAATTCAGTAGGTTCAACTTCAACAACGTTGCCATCGAAATCAGTTACCGGTATTTGCGGTTCTTTAATTTCAATTGAAATGTCTTTAGTCAATTCTTTATCTACTTTAGCGCCAGGAATAGGCTTTTCTTCCTTAGGTTCATCTTTTACTGGTTTTGGTTCTTTTTTAGGTTCATTTACTACAAATTCAACCTCAACTGGTTTAGGTTCCATAGGTTTGATTGCCGGACCATTCATAAGTTCGTTATATTCGCTAATTTTTTTAGCAAGGTCTTTAGGGCCTTTAAATTCGATTGTGAATGTGTTCATGATATTTACTCCTTTATATTTATCTTTGTAATTGTGATATACTATTAATAGTTAATTATTTGACTAGGGTTGTACTTGTTCCAGCAAGTGCAGCCCTTTTTCTTTCTTTTGCTCGCATTCGTAAATATGTCGTATGACAATTTTTACAAACGCAAACCACTTTTCCAATTGCGGTATTAAATATGCTATAAGTTTCGTGATTAGTTAATTTATATCCGCAGTGATAACATTTCTTCACCATTTCCTCACCATTTCACCCATACCTCACCGGTAACCCACCAATACAATAAACCGAAACAAATATATAAGAACGAAGCCCCTACAATAAATCCTTCGATTACATCGGCCATTTGCGGTCGCATTGCAGCTCGTCGCAACTCTCTTTTTTCTTTGTAAGTCATTTTCTTCACCTCCTTTCAAATTTGATTTACGATTAACAGCATTTCGCTAGTCGCTTTTCTGATTTGTTCTTTTAAATCATTGTTTTCTTTTAATAACTTTTGATTTTCGATTTCCAGTTGCTTATATCGATATGGTGAATAATCATCTTTTATACCTATAAAAGCGTTTACATCACTAACCCTAAACAATACCTTTCTAATGTTTTTAACTGCCGGTAATTTACCGGTATTTTTTAATTCATATACAGTTTGTGGCGTTACTTTTAACAGTTCAGCAACTTCATTCACCGTATATACAATAGGTTTCATTCGTAAGTCCTTTCGTATAAACCTAAGCGTAATTTAATAGTGTATAGGCGATGTAAATATTCCTGGTTACGTTCTCTTATTTGTTGGCAATCGTCATTACTATAAAAAGGGTTTAGATTATTTCTGTTTTGTACCCCTACAACGATTTTCTCGTACTTTTTAATATCGTTGAGAAATTCTTGTTCGGTTTGTGCCCAATGAGTAACAACGATAAATCCTGTTCGTCTGTAATAGTTAAGAACTTCACCAAGCGGTTTAAATTCCCAATGTCGATATAGCATGCTATCCCCTCCACTGTTTACCTTCTAAAATTTAAATACCAGTTTTTCGCCATCCCATTCACCTGGCGTATGCTTCTTTAAACCCATCCGAATTAACTCATCTCTTATATCTCGCTTTTGCGAAATTATTATTCTTGAAGCCAATCGGTTATAGTCTTGGATGTAAATCACATCTTCTTGATTAAATTCATTAATTGGATATACATATATAAGCCGTTTCTCTTCGCTTATACCTATCTTTAACCCCTGCGGTTCGCCTAATGCTCTAAACGCTGCAATGTTTAACAAAACTGCTGTCTTATGTACTAGGAACATTGGACCGCCATTAGGGCCACTAGAGAAAAACTTATAATTTATATCTTTAGACGTATCATTCATGCTTTTACTCCTTTATAG
>PPYF01208506.1_pt1 | contig 41720 bp, 31 predicted proteins | sample 1559871 | NCBI WGS metagenome assembly PPYF01 (sample SAMN08240021, study PRJNA423297) | Human gut metagenome, whole genome shotgun sequencing project.
ATGTACAGGAGAAGAAAAAATAATGAAAACAAGATTAACTAAAAGTGAAATGGAAATCATGGAAGTATTGTGGGATGAGGGAAAAGCATTAACGACATCAGAAATCATTCAAAGGTCAAAAGAAAAGGAAAAGGAATGGAAAGACAGTTCTGTCCATCTGCTTATAAAAAGTTTAATGAACAAAGATGTTATCAAAGTCGAGGGATTTAAAAAAACAACAAAAAATTATGCCAGGACTTTTATACCTGTAAAAAACAGGGAAGAGTTTTTAGTAGGTCAGATTATAGATAAAAAAACAACGCTTGCTGCCAGGAAAAGGATATATTCTTATCTTATAGAAAAGGAAAGTAATCTGGAAATGATAGAATTTATTCAGAAGCTGCTTGAAGAACGAAAAGAAGAAATAAAAGTAAAACAAAAATAAATGTGCCGAATTTCGGTACATAGAGAGAAAGCCAGCCCTGCCGGACTGGTCTTTAAGAGGAAAGTATAAGAAACTTATCAAAGAATAAGTATTTCTGTATTTTTTATTATATCAGTAATTTGTGAACATATTGTGAGAAAAATAAAAATCATCTGACGATAACAGCAGGAGGGGAATATTCCACCTGCTTTTTTTGTGCAGATCAGGAGGAAAAAGAAGGAGAAAGAGAATGACACTTGGAGAAAAAATCAAAAAGTACAGGGAATTACGGGGACTAACCCAAAGAGAATTAGGACAAAAAGTTGGATTCTCTGCAGGAACAGAGGATTCCCGTATAAGAAAATATGAAAAAAATATGATGGCTCCCAAAATAGATATACGGAGGAAGATTGCAGAAGCTCTGGATATAGATATGTCAGCATTAAACGATATAGATATCCAGACGGAAAAAGGTGCTATCAGAGCGTTATTTTATCTTGAAGAAAAATATGGAATGGATATAAAAAAGACAGATAGGGAGATACGTTTAACTTTTGACATAGATAATACAGATATATGGAAACTGATAGAATATCTTGAAGAATGGGCAACGAAAAAAGAAGAGTATATAAAAAAGAAAGGAAATACAACGGGAGAATTTCAATGGAAAATCTATGAGAAATATAATGGAATAAAAAAGTTAAAGGCTGGATTTGTGAATGAAATGGAAGCAAGGGAATATGCCAGTTTTTTAGAAAACTGTAATAGGATGGCTGGATATAATGGAAGTAGATTTAGCATAGAGTACGGTTGTCCTGTATCAGAAGCACAGGAAGGATACGATATATGGAAAGCACAATTTCCAAAGAATTTAGAATGTACCGAAATTCGGCACAATTAAAAAGGAGAGAGACATGAATATTACAGGGATAGCAAGAGAAAATTTTGAAGAAGCAGGACTGCCATTAAAAAATACAATCGAATTAACTACAAAAAATGAATATACAATCCCCGATATATGGGGATTAAAGGTGGGGAGAAAATTTCTGGACACGGGAGAGATAGAATCTCATTTTGAAGAACAACAATTTTTTGAGATCAGAAAACGGGCAACATTACTGGAATATCCCCATACAGTAATCCTGATGGAACAGGATTTTGCAGAGAGAAAAGTCATAGATTACTATGTTATTTACGATATAAAAGAAAGCAGTAAATATAAACCGACCATTGTAAATGAATATGTAGATAATATAATATTGGGGACAGGGGAATATAAGTGCGAATATGAAATATTGCTTAGCTGCAGTGATGCAACAAGAAGAGTGGTTATCCCAGTTCGGACGATTAATGTCCCAATGTATGATTTTATAAACAGCATTGAAGATGAAATAGAAGATGTCATGGACAGATGTTCGGAAGAGAACGTCTTTAACAATATAATCATTGATACAGGAGACTATTTTCTGCTCGATATGTTTGACAAGTATGGTCGCACATATAAAGTTGAACTTACAAGTGTTTATGATTTCATAAAAATGATTGTATCTATCCGGCAGATTAAATGCGAATTCTTTCCTTATGAGAAGAAATAGGTGTCAGTAAGTGTCAGTAGAAAGGTAAAAAGAGCTGTGTTATAATAAAATCAGTAAATTAGATTTAAATAGTAGAAGAAAGAAAAGCAGAAGGAACACAATCTTCTGCTTTTTTTGTACCGAAATTCGGCACGGATTAAAAAGCAGAGGTGATGGCATGGACATTGTACAAATAACAGACAGAATATTAGTATCCATCGGGATAGGAATGAGTGCTGCATTTCATTTATTTCGATTTTCTATTATGACATTAATGCCAGCAATAGAAGATATAAAAACAGACGTATTATTGGAAGGATTGTCGTTAGAAAGAGTATTGATCATAACGGTCAGTGTTTTGGTCAGTATATCACCGACTTTTTTAGCGATAAAGAACAGGGGACAGAGAGTGAGCCTTTGCCATTTACAGATATTTTTACTGGTATATATATTGTGTACTTATTTTTATGATCTGTGGAAAATTAAGCATTGGCTATACGGGTGTATCGTGTTAATCTTCTGTATAAATTTGACATGGTGCGTCATAGGATTTTGTCAGGAATATGTGCCGAAATTCGGTACACATAAACGTAAAAAAGATTCTGAAAAAAGCAGACTGGAACACTGGAATAGTGAAAAATAATGTGATATATTAAAGCTAAACATAAAAGTTGGAGATGGAGTGATATGATAGATAAATATACCGAAAATCTCCGGCAAATCTATTTATAAATGTGCCGAAATTCGGTACGGAACAGGAGGAAGTTATGAGAGAAAAAACGATGAAGAAAGGGCATTTGTTACTGACATTACTTGCTTTTGTGAGTTTGATGTGGTTAGGAACAATTCATGCAAATGCAGCAACGGTAAAGGCAAAAGTTGATGTAAAAAAATTTTATGGGATTGTGGAGCAAGTTTTGCAGGAGATAAACAAAGAAAGACGAAGTAATGGATTACAGGATTTAAAGATGGATGCAACTCTTACGGAAGCAGCAATGAATATAGCATTACAAAAACAGGGTGGAGACGCATCCGTAAGTGAGCCAGAGATTTATAAGAATAAATATATAGATAAAAATATTTTTGAATTAGGTGATGTAAATGGATATGATGAATATGAGGACAATTTATGGAAAGAAACGACTAAGGGGAAAAAATGTATCACAGAAGATATGTCAAAATTAGGAAGATTTCTTTATAAAGATAATGATATTTCTTCAAGAATAGGAATCGGTATAGTTGCGACAGATAATCCTACAAATATTCCTAGAGAGTTGAATAATGGAAGTCGATATAATGTAACTTATTGTTTCTTATCCAATGACAGCACACATGATACTACAAATTACAATCCATATGTAAATAATGGAAAAACTGTTCGGACTCAGATGGATTTGTATATTGATTCATCGAATACCTATTTAATTGTAGATGCTAATGAAAATTGTTTGACACCAAAATATGCTTATGATGTGATAAAAAAAGGAGAGAAAAGAAACGCACATCCAGGTATATGGGAAAATATTCCTGACACTGGGGCAAAACGTTTCTTATGCAAACTTTCCAATAATGGTGCCTCATGGAATAGTTCTAATCCATCCATAGTTTCTGTAGATGCTAATGGAAATATAACAGCAAAGAAAAATGGGATTGCAACAGTAACAGTTAGAGTAGGAAGTTTACAGGCAACTAAAAAATATGTGGTTTCTGATATAATTAGTGTGGATACAGATACACTTTTGTCCCTTCCAAATTGGAAATCTAAATCAGATATTCCTAAAGAATATACGGGAAACTGTTATGCCGGGGGATATGCACTGGAAGTAAAAAATGGTCGGATTACATGGTCTAAAAATATGAAGACAAATAAAGTTACAAGACCAGGAAAGAAAAAAAGCGTCACAAAGGTAAAGAAAATTAAAGGGAACTACTACAAGATTATTTCCAAATCTAAAAAGACAGTCCAGTATGTAAAACCTGTTAAGAAAAATATTATTTCTGTAATTATTCCATCTTCGATAAAATTTAACGGAAAAAGATATAAAGTAACAGGGATTGCAGCGAATGCTTTTAAGAATTGTAAAAAATTAAAGAAAGTAACGATAGGTATAAATGTTAATAGCATAGGAAAAAGAGCATTTTATGGATGTTCTAAGTTACAGACAATTAAAGTAAAAACTTCGAAGTTAACTGGTAGTCGAGTTGGAAAACAGGCATTTAAAGGACTTAATAAAAAAGCAGTAATTAAAGTTCCAAAGAAACAGTTAAAAGCTTATAAGAGACTTTTTAGAGTAAAAGGTGTTGGAAAAAAAGTAACTATTAAAAAATAGAAAATTGAGTACGGAAAAGGATATTCGAAAGAATGTCCTTTTTTTGTACCCATTTTTAGATGTGGAAAGGATTTATTTATGAATTTTTCAGTAAAAAATCCGAATAAGAGAAAAAATACATATTATTCTCAGGTTTTAATCTACCGTCAGCATTTCACGCAAAATTTCACTGCTGATAATGCCTGTTTCTTCTTCATAATATTTATATCATAAGAAGAGATTTAGAAATTTTTATATGAAAGAAAAATAAATTGCTGACTGTGGTTTAAAAAGAAATTGAAGATAGAAAGGAGGATAGACTGGAATTAGGACTAAGAAACTTTTTAGTCTATATCAACAATGGTAATAGCGAGAGGAGTGTTTAATCATGAAAAAGTTAGTTCATGTAAAAAGTTTAATTACGCTGGCATTATGTTTGATGATGTGTTTTACCTTTTTTGCCCCTGCATCTACTGTACAAGCAAAAAAAAGAGTAGTTGATAATGTTTTTATGTATCCAACAGATCCATATAGTTATCCTACGTGTACAGGTTGGGTTCCTTGTAAGAAAATATTTACAAGTTCTAAAAAGGCATCGAAAACTTATGTCAGAGAAACTGCATGGAAAGTCATTGATACAGCATATCTGTATAAAGCTGCTACATCAAGAGGTAAAGTGTTCTATACAAAATATAAAATGAAACAGCTTTATCGGTGTCGTATGCATTACAAAAAAGGATCAAAGAAATACACGAAAGATGAAATGGATCAGATTACAGTACAGAATATGGGAACAACAAAAACGAAACCGAAAAAACCTTACAAAAAATGGTAACTGAAAAGGAGGTTTTTATATGAAAAAAGCAACTACGATAAGAAAACTGATTACTCTATCCTTGTGTCTTATGATGTGTCTTAGTGTTTTTGCACCAGCATCTGTATTCGCTAAATGTTCTCATAAGAATACAAAGTTAGTTGTCTTGAAGGAAGTCACTTGCACAAGAAACGGAAAATGTGTGAAAGTTTGTATAAAATGTGGAAAAAATTTAAAGACATGTTCTGTAAAAAAACTAGGTCACACTTATAAACACATCTATATTAAACCTACCTGTAATAATAGGGGATGGGAAGGAACTATGTGTAAGCGTTGCGGATATAGTGTCGCAGAAAAATCATACCCTGCATTAGGTCATAATTATAAAACAACCGTTTATAAAGGAACTTGTAACACTCCTGGGGTAACTGTTAAAGTATGCAAACGTTGTGGCGATAAAAAATCGTATTCTACTGGAAAAGCTTTAGGACACAAATGGTCAAAATGGAAATTAGTTTCAATCAATGGAGGAAAGGCACGCTATTCGCGTACATGTTCCAGATGTCATAAAACGGAATATAAAAATAATTAATTAAATATGAATCAGAAAGGATGTTAATCATGAAAAAAATCCTTATACTAACATTATGTTTCTTAATGTGTTTCATCACTTTAACTCCGACAGCTTTCGCCAAGTGTTCACACAAAAATACTAAATGGGAAACACTGCAGGAAGCAACCTGTACAAAAGCAGGGAAGAGGGTAAAATTATGTACAAAGTGTGGTAAAAGTCTTAAAACAGAAACAATTAAAAAGAAAAATCATACATTAAAACGTTATATCAAAAAAGCCACTTGTACATCTAATGGATTAAATTGGGAACGTTGTTCTCGCTGTAAATATACACGTGTACTTAATAAAATTCCAGCGAAAGGACACGCTTTTGGTGTTACGCATTATGGAGCAAGTTGCACAGCTCCAGAGATGACTATTAAGACTTGTGAACGTTGTGGTAAAAAAGAAACAACAACGAAGGGTAAACCTATTGGTCACAAATGGGGAAAATGGCAGTTGGTTTCAGTAAATGCAAGTGGTGTGAGAAATTATCGAACATGTGTCAGATGTGGCTTAAAGCAATATAAAAACAGTCGTTATAAGTTAAAAATCCGGGGAGTAGTCAACCAAATTAACTGGAATCGAATTCTAAAAGTTTATAAGAGGCTGTTTAGAGCAAAAGGCATTGGAAAAAAATAAATATCAAAAAATAGAACATTGAATACGGAAAAGGATATTCGAAAGAATGTCTTTTTTTTGTGTCCGCTTTTAGAGATGGAAAAGGGTAATTATATTATGATACGAGGACCACCATAACAATTAATGAAGATATATAAATAGAATAAGAAAATATGAGGAGAGAAGCTATGAAAGCAAAAATGATATTAAAAAAGGGAATGGTATTTCTGTTTGCTATGGTAATGGTATTAACAGGGATTTTTTCCTTGGGCGTAATGGCAGCTTCCGGACTGGAAGGGGCATATATTAGCCCTAAATCAAAGATGGGATTACAGTATGCCAACAATTTTAGCCGAGATGTATCAAAAAGTCAGGTAAGTGTACCAAATTTTATGGCAGATAGCGATACAAATGGTGAGGAACCCAATAAAAGTTTTAACGCACAACAGGTGGCAGCAGGTAATTCCGATGCTGGTCAGAAATGGCGTGGTTTTGCCGCCTACGCAAAAAATCATGACCCATCTGATTTTTGGGTAAAGTATAAAAATGTTACGACAGCAAATGGAAAGTCGGTTGATTTAAAAATAGAAGTGACCGATTGGAAAACACAGAATGACGAATCCAAACCATTGCCATCAAATGGTGATATGTTCGGGCATGATAACAATTCAGCACATCTTGGTTATGCCATTGGATTTTCTTATAAGAAAACGGGAGTTGTCATGTTCTCTGGTTTTAAATGGGTAAAATTTAAGTATACGTTTTTATATAATGGAACGAATACAAAAGCTCCATTTACTGGATTTGCTACATTCCAGGATATTGATCAGAATCAGTATGTTACCATCACAGATGGGACAGAATGTATCTCTAAAGCCTCCTATATTGGTGGCAGTGATGGAAATACATGGTGTGAGCCGGATGGATGGACATATAAATCCATAAAAGATCAGAATGCTTCTTCGGGTATGGGAAGAGATACTTTTGATAAGACATGTATTTCACTTTATGTAAATAATATGACGGATATGTCCATCAAGTATGGCTGGACAGGTCATACAGCTATTGCTTATTTCGATTTAGCCCCATGGGCGATGAATTCTTTTGAAGATAATGCAAATCCTGATGTCCCGAAGAAATTAATCCAGAGTGGAAGTTCATGGATCAGCAATGAAAAAACATCAGCAGTAGCTTATAAATTAGGGGATACTTATTCATACCGTTACGAGGATACTACTCCGACCTATGCAACGGATATTCTAGCAAAGTTAGTAAAGGAGCAAAATAAAACTGCGATTTCTTCCTATGTATGGGAAGATACTTTGGATGCGGGGCTGACCTATATACCAAATTCTATGCAGATAGATGTGGGAGGGAATGATTTTACAAGTAAATTTGCAGACTCTTCTAATGGACAAAACATTAAATTTAGTGCGAAGACTACAGCGTTAAGTGATACTTCATTTTATGGGAAAAAAGTAACGGTCACATTTAAAGTAAAGATTAAAGATTCATCTTATAACTGGCTTGGGCATGAGCGTACTGCAGATAATAAATACCGTCTGATTCCAAATACAGCAAAAAGAAGTATGACATATCTGAAAAAACTGGCATATGATGACAAAAAGAAAGTATATACGGTAACAGATGGAGACTATACATCTATTCCACAGAACACTTCTACCGTCTGGTCAAAAGTCCCTATCGGTGACCCGGACAATCCTGATCCAGACCCGAAGAAGACCGTTTCCGATGAGGACGAGAAAAATGTCCTGAACAATACGCTTACGAATGCGGATGAGACATTCACTTATACCGTTTCTAAAGAAATTGAAAAGAACATGCCTTCTACCGCAAAGTATTCCAAGGTTGTAATCAAGGATGCTGTTGATTCCTGTCTGACGGTTGATTCCGTTAAGTTTTATGCAGGGGATAAGGATGTCACAAGCAGTTTTGCTCCTACTTCCGCAAACAAGGGAAATTATCTGGAATATGCAGCATCTTCTGAATTACTAAATAACAAAGATTTTTACGGAAATAATGCGGGAACGACCGTAAAGATGGTTATAAAGACACACATTGATGCAAAAAAAGTTTCGATTGAAACGCTTCGTGAGCATGGACATCTTGTTGAGAATGACAAGAAAACAGAGACAAATATCAAGATTAAAAATGAGACAACAGTTACAACAACAAAAGCCGATAATCAGGGTACATGGGATGTCGATAAGAAGGTAACCCCGCCACCGACTACAACAGATTCTCCGATCCCATCCATCAAAGATCCAGTGAAAAAAGTATCGGATAGTGATGACCTGAATTGGGATGCGACAGTAAAACAGGATGGAGAAAAAACGCCAGGAAGCCATAACCGTGTCACAGATGTAACAAATCAGTGGCTCTATACTTTAACACAGGAAATCCCGGCACATACGGTAGAGTTATATCATTACAAATCATTTACTATCACAGATGCCGTAGATTCCTGTCTTTCTTATGATGTAAAAGACATTACAATCAAAGCAGGGGACAAGGATTATACCGATAAATTTGACATAACAAAAGGGGACGATAACAGCCTTACGCTCACAGCAAAATCAGATGTATTGGCTTCTGATGAGTTCTATGGCGGAAAATCTGGTAATAAGATTGTCGTTTCTTTCCCTGTAAAGATTTCAGCCGATGCAAAGACGTTAAAAGATGAAAATCTTGGACACCTTGAGATTGGCGGAAAGAAAATGGCACATCTGCAGAAGGTATCCGACCTGCAGAAATTATCTGGATTTACTGACCTGGTAAAGAGCAAGGACAATGAGTATGTCTATGCGTTCTTAAATCAGGCAAAGAGCCATATTGATTCCCAGATAAAATATGAGGGACAGACTGGCATAAAAGACCGTACTACAGATAAAGTAGAGACAGCCGTAGAGACAGCCGACCCTACAATCAAAAAGGAAAGCAGTAAATATGAATGGCAGGTTGGAGATAAAGTAGATTACATAATCAATGTCGGTGATGCTAACAGTAACAGTATCGCAGATAATGTTGTTGTTACCGATGAAAGTCTTCCAAAGGCAATGCTACCGGATAAAGATTCTATCACCATCAGCAGCACCTTTGATAAAGAAAAATCCGGGGCACCGGAGGACCGAGACATCAGTAAGGATGCAAAGATAGAATACACAGAGAAAGGATTTGTTATCACAATCCCGAAACTGTACCGTGGGGAAGCTGCAACAATCAAACTGACCTGTACGGCAAAAGAAAAGTCCACCTACGATTCCATCACAGACCAGTGGACAGACTGTCTGGAAAAAGCAAATGCAGATAAGAAACTTACCTGTGTAAACGGGGAAGTGATTGAAAATAGGGCATTTGTTACGGCAACTTTAATGTTAAAGGACAAAGATACCCCTCCAGATGATCTGGAACGTGTATGGGTGAATACTCCTCATCTGAACATTAAAAAGTCCGTAGAAAAGAAAGAATACAATGTAGGGGAGACAGTGAAATATACCCTCGTTGTCACAAATGTACATGAAGGTACTCTGGCAAGAGACATTGTCATCACTGACCAGTTACAGACTCCGGGTGAGACAATCGTTGAAGGTACAATCCGTTTGAAGGATGAGACAGGTGCCGTATATGACCTCGGTAAAAAAGCTGGAAAAGATGCAGAGAAACCTTATCTTGAGACACAGGATGATACTTCCTTTAAGATTACAACAGGGATGAACTTACGCTATGACGGCGAATCTCCATTTAAGAAGCTGGCAGAGATTGATGATAAGGTTCATTGGAAGAATAAAGAAGGGCTGACACAGGAAGAATGGGATGCACCGATTACCCATACAAAATTCACGGTAACTTATGAAGCGAAGATAAATAAAGAGCCTGCTGACACAAATCAGTTTGTAAATGTTGCGACTGCAAAAGGTTCTAATACAGACGAAGTAAAAGATGATGAAATCGTTTATTTAAAAACTCCAGTCATCAAAACAGAAAAAGAAAGCGATAAAGATTCTTACCAGAAAGGTGAGACTGCAAAATATCATTTAACAGTCACACAGACAAGAGAAGACAGGACTGCAGTAAATGTAGTGATTAAAGATGCTTTAAAAGATGAGGATTCTGAGAAAGAGAAGATCAAAGGGGATACGATCAAAGTTTACTATAACGGAAATGAGTTTACACCTGTTTCTGTAAAATCCGATGATACTTCCTTTACAATCGAGACAGGAAAAAATCTTACAGTAAAAGATAAGTTAGAAGTTACTTATGACGCTGAGGTTCTTTCTGACCTGAATAAAGATTCTATCACTAATATTGTAAAGGCAAAGGCAGATAACGCTTATGCAGAAATTGAACTTGACGTTCCAGTTACAAAGGTAACACAGAATATCTCTGCAAGGAAAACATCAAACCCGGCATCTGGAACAGTCGTAAAACAGGGTGGACAGATTATCTATTACATTGACGTTCATAATGATTCTGAAACAACCTTGAAGAATGTCCTTGTAAGGGATGCCATTCCAGAACTTAGCAATTATGTAGATGGTTCAGCTTCTAATGATGGCAAGATTATGGAAATCAATGGAAAACAGTATATCACCTATATCATTGATACCCTTCGTGCAGGAAGTACGCAGACGCTTTCTTTTGCTGTCACTGTGGATGAAAAGGCAACATCAGAAGATGTTATCTTAAATACGGCAGAGATTAAAGAAACAACTGATAAAGATTTAAACGAAGATGGAAATATTCCAGATGACCTCTGGAATGAGGATTTCAAGGAAACAAATACAACGAAACATCCACTGTCAAACTGGGCTACGGATATTAAGACCGTAAAGGTAGGTACGCCAGACAGCTATATCGAAAAGAGGGCAGATTCCGCCGTTTATGATGTAGGAGAGACAATCCATTATACGATTGTTGCAGAGCAGACAACAAAGGACGGAAAATTGACAAATGCTGTTGTAGAGGATAAAGACCTTCCTGACGGTGTAGATATTGATTATGATTCTATCAAAGTGGATGGAAACACAGTACCAGAACAGGATACAATGACATCGGATACAAACAGTATCTATCTCATCCGCACGAAGAAGGGATTTAAAGTTGTTTATCCAGAACTTTCCGAAAAATCTACAATCACATTTGATGCCGTAATCAAGAGTGAGAAATTGGTAGGCAAGAAGATTCCAAATAAAGCAACGATCATTTCTGACCAGACCCCGGAGAAAGAAGCAGTAGTTAATGTAAAAGTACCGAAAAATCCAGTGGAAAAGGTTATCAAGAAGATAATCAACCGAAAAGGTGTATCTGGCAACAGTTCACCAAAGGGTGTTAAGACAGGTTTAAGCACACATGCAGGATTATTTGCAGGTATCGCAGCCGCACTCTTAGCAGCCGCAGCTATTCTTATTAAAAAGAGACGGAATGCGAAAAAGAAACCAATGACTTTAGAAAAATTCTAAGGTCTGTAATGTAAACAAAGAGTAAGGGAGAGCCGCATGGCTCTCTCTTTTTGTAGGAGGGAAATTATGGAAAAGATACTCCGCTTGAATCTGGCGATATTATTTTTACTGTTTGCAATGATGCTTGTAAGTCCATCTGCAGCATCATTAAAAAATCCAGCAGGCAGTATTACTGTAGAAGCTAAAAGCAAAAAGAAACCGGCAAAGAAAAGCACTACAAGAAAGCCGGTTATAAGAACCAATTATATTACTATGAAGAAAAACGAGAAATTATGGGTTGGTCCAAGTGTAGCAGCAATGCATCCTGAAACTAAAGATTGGAAAAGTAGTAATTCTAAAATAGCAACGGTATCCTCGAAAGGAGATGAAGAAGGTTTTCATAAGGTGACTGTGAAGAAAAAAGGAACGGTCACTATTAGCTGTACTGTGAAAAAAACTCTCCGAGGATGGGTAAAAGGTGATGTCCATAAATGGGTAATTACTATTAAGTAAAAAAATAACGTGCCGAATTTCGGTACATTTAAAAGAAAATTTTAAACAAGAGTAAATAGGGGAGAGCCAACAGGCTTTCTCCTATTTGATGGAGGAGATATGGAAGACTATGCAATCCTGGTCATTATATTCCTGATGGCGGTATGTCTAATGATATTAACAGTCATCGGCTATTGGGGAGTTTTTTGCAAAGCTGGTGAAAAAGGCTGGAAAGTGCTGATCCCATTTTATAATGAATATCTGTTATTTAAGATAGCATGGAAACCTTCTGTCTGTATTATCAAATGGCTCTGCCTTTGTTTGTACGAAGTAGTATCTGTAACATTAAAAGCAGGTGTACTTTTAGAGATGCTGCAGCTTATACTGCCAAGTATAGCATTTGTACTGACAGTAATGCTTTATCACCGTCTAAGCAAAGCATTTAGACATGGGTTTGGTTATACAGCAGGAATCTTGTTCCTGCCATTTATCTTTGTACTGCTTTTAGGAGTAGGAAGAAGCAGATATACCAGACCAGATAAATATATAGAGAAGATTTAAGGAAGGAGGATGTGCCGGATTTCGGCACATAATAAGATGAGTGAATTATTAAACCGAAACACAGACCCTTTATTTGAAAAAATGGAAAAGATTTTCAAAGAACGTGATGCGGAATACAAAAAAATGGAAGAGAGAAACCGTGTGCGTGAAGAAGCTGTAAAAGAGAAAGAAAACAGCTTAAAGAAACAGGAGGAGCAGTTTAGCAGCCGTGAAGCAAACGTAAGACAGAAGGAAAAAGAGATAGAAGAAAAGATGCAGATGCTCGAAGAAAAACAGCGGGAAACGCAGGAAATGGAAAAGTATCTGCAGAAAAAAAGATTGGAGTTAGAAGCAGACGAACAGCAGTCTTTACTTGATAATTCTATTCTCCGGGAGGAGATCAGAAACGAGAAATTAAAGCAACAGCGTCTTAGCCGGGAACTGGAGGATAAATTAACTGATCTGGGATATTCTTCTGATAATTTTGACCCAGCTGTCTTAGAGGAAAAAGAACAGAAGATAAAAGATCAAGCACAGGAAATCCAGAAATTTAATGAGGAGATTGAAAAATGGAAAGATAAAGCGGACGAATGGGAAGAAAAAGAGAGTGGGTTTGTCGCACAGATTGATACCCTGAATAAAGAAAAAGCACAGCTTTGGAAAAAACTGATGGGAGTAGAGGATGAAAGCCTTCCAGAGAGGGAAGAAGATGTTCCTGATAAGACGGAAGAACCTGTAGAGGAAGTGGAAGAGGTAGAAGTAGTCCCGGAAGAAGAATCTGTGTATGCAAAAGAAGAAGAAAACCTGAAGGAAGCGATAGAGATGGATACCCCTCTGACAGCCGAAGGATTTTATAATTATCTGCAGGAACAGGAAGTAGGCGGAGTTATCCAGCTCCGCCATGCAAAACAGGGCGATATGGTCAGCATTGCTATTTCACAGATCGTAGTAACGGTTGTTTTTGCAGAAGAAGGCTGGTTTGATATTAAGAAATCTATTGGAAATAACAACCGCAAGTTACGCCGGTTAATCCGTAGCTGGAACAGTAGTCAGAATGACCTTACATTTAAATATGATACATCAGATAACACAGTTACAGCCGAAGGAGATTTTAATAAAGACCAGACAGCCGAAGAACTTTTAAGATATTTAGACCGTCTCCTCGATACTTATTTTGATACAGGAGAAGAAGAATAATGAAAGATTTTATACTGGCAGTAGAGAATGTTCCAAAACCGATGCTCATTGCAGAAGCAGTTTTAATAGTATTGATAATAGGTGTGGTTGCGATTCGGTTTTTTATCATCAGATCGAAGCCGGCATATTTAAAAAAATTACCGAAGGCAACATATGATGAGGAGACAATACATTTATTATTTAATGCCTATAAAGCAGCAGATTCGATTGAGGGAATGCTTCATCTGGCGGTGAAAAAGAGCCGTAATAGGAAAAATAAGAAAAGGTTTAAGGCGGCAATATCCTACCTGTATACGAGCAGGTATAAGGATTACGAAACGGCATTATATAAATATGCCGGAGACGGTACAGAACAGACAAAACGTCTGTTTACAGACATCATAGAAAAAGAAGCAGCAAAGAAACGCCTGCTGCCTTTAAAGGAGGAATCATAAGTGAGAAGAAATAACTGGAAGAAATATATTATCATCCTGATCGCATTTATTATTGGGCTGGTGGCAAATCTGGCGGCAAGGGCTATCCTGCCCAGACTGTTACCAGCAGGAATGCAGGCTTGGACGGGTCTGTTAGCGACACTGTTAGAGATCGTAATATCCGTCGGTATCATCTTGATCATTATTTTTACAAATCACATCGGGGAGGACTAGGCAAATGAACAGAGTAAAAAACTTCATAGGAGCAATGAGAGAAAAAGGAGTCAGGACAGTAAAGAGAGCTGTCCCGGCTTTTTTTACTGCATATTGTTATTTCAGTATGTATGTGCCTGTGTATGCGGCAAAAGCAGCAGGAACATCAGTGATCACATCAGGATTTAATTCGCTGTATGAGATCGTAGCAGCGATTGTGAGCAGTATTGGACAGTTATTACTGTTATGGGGAGTGTTTGAATGGGCAACGGCTTTAAACTCTCAGGATGGAACAATGCAGTCAATGGCATTTAAACGTATCGCATCTGGATTAGTTGCCTGCCTTGCCCCGCAGATCGTTACTGTTATCAGTGCATCTTTAAAATAAGGACAGGAGGGATGATTTATGCCGGAATGGCTGTTTGACTTTCTCTCTGGTCCGACGATAAAGATTGCGGCAGCAATCTGGAACTCCAGTATGAGACTGATCATAAAGCTGGTCTGCAGTACGCCACAAAAGTTTTCTACCGGGACATGGGCATTTGTAAAGGAAAACCTGTATCCGTGGGCAGAAGGCATCGGGCTTTCTGCCCTGAATCTCTTTTTTATGATAGCTTTTTTAAAAGCTGTCAGTAACCTGCATCAGAATATCACTCTGGAGATGGTCATTGAAGCGATGATTAAGGTTGTCGTGGCAAATGTCCTGTATCTCAATATCTTAAATATCATGACAACGGTATTTTCCATCTCATCAGCGATGGCGAAAGAAGTCTTTACGATAGATGCCCCGGATTTAAAAGTAGAGGATATGGATATTGGCTCAGCATTGTTTTATCAGCTATTTGGCTTGCTCTTCATACTGGCAGCGATCGTTTGCAGCTTTTTGATGTTATGGACAGTATACAGCCGGTATATAAAACTATACCTGCTCATGATATTAGCACCCTTTGCGATGTCTGCACTTGTAGGAGGTCAGGAGATAGAGCGTAGTTTCTATGCATGGATGCGGACATTCCTGTTAAATGCATTTGAGATTGTAGTGATTGCTTTAACAATGGTCATATCCTTCAAGCTCATCGGTGCAGGCATCTCGCTATTTGACGGCAAAAACATTGTAACATCTATGGTAGATGGGTTCTGGGATGCATTAAACAGCCTGTTTACTATGATCCTTGTGACCGCAGCCGTAAAAGGCTCCAATGCATTTCTGTCAAAGGCGATGGGATTATAAATGTTATAAATGTGCCGGATTTCGGTACGTGAAAGGAGAGAACATGGGAAAATTTGCAGTTAAAATAGAAAGAGTTATCACAATAGCCCTAATATTGTCTATGATGCTGATACTTATACCGGGAGTCAGCGTACAGGCAAAAGCAAAAAAATGTAATCATAAAAGTGTAACATGGATCACAACATCAAAATCTAGCTGTACGGATGAAGGCATGAAGGTTAAAAAGTGTAAGAACTGTGGAAAAATCTTAAAGATAAAAAAGATAAAAAAATCAGGACACCGATTACGCACACAAATAGAAAAAATGCCTACATGCACAAAACCGGGGTTAACGGCAACGTATTGTTTAAATCCAGATTGTATTTATGGCTATAGGAAATATTACAAAACAGAAAAGATAGCTCCTTTGGGACATTCCTATATTGATAAAACTTACAAGGCTACCTGTACTGCACCAAAAACGATCGTAACTTCATGTAAGAATTGTAAGTACAAGTCAACTCATAAGGAAGGGAAAGCTCTGGGACATCGCTGGAGTAAGTGGAAGTTAAATACCGATAGTATGATAAAAAAGAAACCGAAAAAGACACGTATATGCAGCAGATGCGGAAAGAAAGAGACGGTTTATGTTAAATAGCTGGAAAGAGAAACTCCACGCTATTTGATGCAAGGAGGATTTATGGAAAAACTAAAAAAGAAAGTGACTATAGTGTTAATGGCTATAATGATGACTATGGTATTTTTTGCAGATGCACAGGCAAAAGCAGGGTGTAATCATAAACATACAGGCAGAACGTGGATCATTGCAGAAAAAGCAAACTGTAATCATACAGGTAGAAAAAAACAACTTTGTGTGAGATGCAGAAAAGTGTTGCTGGAAAAAGTAATCCCTAAGACAAAACACAAATGGAAACTTACCAGAAAGAGGAGAACAAGATATGACTGTTTGAAATGTGGCGGAGTTAAGTTAAAAAATGAATATGGAGGCTGGAGCTATTATTTTCCATGATGGATCTTGAAAATAGAGAAAAAGAAGGAGAAAAAGATTATGAAGACAAAAAGACATATTGTTGTGGTTTTAATGGTACTTATGCTACTGGTACTTATGCCAGGAATCAGTATACAGGCAAAATCAAAATGTAATCATAAAAATATCACATGGGTAACAAAAACAAAAGCAACCTGTACCAACAGGGGATTAAAGTATAAAAAATGTAAGTCATGCGGAAAAAAATGGACAGATGTCATAAGAAGGACTCCGGCATTGGGACATAAACCTGGAAAAGTAAAGATACTGAAGCCGGGCTGTACTTCTGTTGGGTACAAAACTACAAACTGCACAAGAAAGGGCTGCATGAACAGTTACGGAGGAGCAGAAGATGGGTATCTTACAGTAGAAACGATACCTGCCCTGGGACATTCTTATGATAAAGGTACAAGCATAAAGATAGGAAAGAAACGTGGGGGAAAGATGCAGTATCAAAAAACACAGAAATGTAAACGCTGTGGAAAAAGAAAAATTTCTTATTACTATAAATAATGAGGATATGAGATGAAGATTGATATTAATAAAGACTTTGAAAAAGCCTTTCCAGACGACCTTTGGAAGGGCTTTACTTTAAAACAGATCATAACATTTAGCGTTGGTCTTATCATGGCAGCAGGCACGATAATCGCACTATGGGTTTTTTTAAAGATTTCCCCGGTCACAGGCAGTTATATTGCAATCCCTGTCATGCTGCCGATCTGTTTCATCGGTATCTACGAATACCAGAACCATTCCCTGTGGGCGATGTACAAAGAGATGCGGTTTTACAGGGCAACTAAAAAACTTACTTATGGGGCGGAAGAAGCTCCGAAGACAGGCAGGATATTTACCATGCGCCATCCTGTTGTAAAAAAGAAATAATAAGATGACAGAGCCGGAAAATAAAGTTTCTGGCTCTTTTCGATTAAAGGAGGAATAAACGTGGCGGTTATCAATGCGAGTGGAAAGTTCCGTTCTTATCATTCTAAGAGTATCCCAATCGTTCCTGTCCCGAAAAATGTACGGCAGGCATTGAATATCGAACGGATGTATAAAAATGGAATAGCCAAGATCGAACCATCGAAAACAAACAGTCTGTATGACAGATGCTATGTTTTTGAGGAGATCAATTATATCAACAAGGATGAAAGTGAAAAAGATATTTTCCTGAACCAGTTCATGTCCTGGTTAAAGTCGATGAGCGTTGATTTTAAGATTACTATAGCAAACGAATTTCAGAGTATTGACGAATTTTTAGAAAAGATACGGGGAAAGCAGAACAGCAAGGCTTACCCGCAGATTGATAAAGGGATAAAAGAATGGACAAGGGAAAAACTGGAGAATTCTAATCCGAACGTAACGACACTCCGTTATCTTACCGTTTCCTGCCGGGCAAATTCTCTGGAAGAAGCGACTATCCTGCTCAATGCGCTGGATACAACGATACAGCAGATGTTTGCAAAGTGGCGTGGAAAGATACTTCTCTTAAACGGTGAAGAACGGTTAAAATGCCTGCACGCATTACTACGTCCGGGCAAAAAAGACGAAGAACAGTATATCTATCTTGATGAGACAGGAAAGCATGACTGGAAAAATGATGTGATGCCACAGACAATCAAGCAGTATTCCAATTTTATGATTTTTGACAAGACACAGTATGTATCGGTCTTATTTGGGTGGAAATACAGCAGGGCATTAAAGCCGGATGAGCTGATGCGGAGTTTTTCCTATGTGGATTTTCCATCGTTTATCACGTTAGATTTTTCCCCTGTCCCTGCCGATGTTATCAATGAAAAACTGGTGGCTGCAGCGATGAACAATGAAAAATCCATCAGTGAGGAAGAAGAAGCAAAAAGGAAAAAGAATATCATTGTATCAGGACCTTCTTACGCAAAGCAGAGAAAAAAAGATGAGATAGAAGGATACATGGATTTAGTAAATGACAATGATGAGACAGGGTTTTTCCTGAATTTCCTGTTCGTGGCAACAGCAGCAGATGAAACAACTCTCGCACAACGAGTCGAGCAGTTAAAAGAGACAGGCAAGGCACAGGGAGTAGTCATAAGTACAGCAGACTATACCCAGTTAAAAGCGTTGAATACAGCCTTGCCTTTTGCCGGACGGCAGGTAGACTACATGCGTTTCTTCCTATCTTCCTCAATGGTTGCGATGCAGCCATACTTTGCCCAGGATATTTTAGACCCAGGCGGATATTTTTATGGGTTGAACCTCACGACAAAACGATTGATATTCGGAAACAGGAAACTGCTGATGAACCCTCATGCAATCATTGTTGGACACACGGGTTCTGGTAAGTCGGTGCTTATCAAGGCAACAGAGATATTCCAGACACTTATCTCCACGTCGGACGATATTTTAATCTTAGACCCTCAGAACGAGTTTAAAGAGATCGTAGAAAAATACGGAGGTTCTTATTTTGACCTGACCCCAAAATCAAAGATATATATCAATGGATTTGAGGTGTCCGATGCGGTATTTTATGCGGACAAAGACACAAAAGAAAAATTTATCGCTACGCAGACAAAGTATGCAAAAAGCCTTGTGGCAGCTATCATGACAAATATCCTGTTTACACAGGAACACGCTACCGTAGTCAGCAGGGCAACAAGAAAGATGTTTGATAAAATCTTTGCACAGAAAAGATTAAAGAAACAGGCAACCTTACGTATGTTAAGGGAAGAGATAAAACTGGAATTAGAGAATGCAAAAGATGATTATGATAGATCAATCATAAAGCCAATCTATAATTCCCTTGAAGAATATACAGAAGGAAGCTGTGATATGCTGGCTTATCCATCCACAGTACGTCTGGATAACCGTATGATTGGATTTGGACTTAAAAATGTACCGCCGGACAACTGGGAGCCGGTTATGGTAACAGTTATGCATTATACCTCTACACGCATGGAATACAATCAGGAGGCACAGAGGGCAACCCACTTTATTGTGGATGAAACGCAGGTTGTCAGCAGGAAAGGTACTTCTGCCGAACAGCTCAATACGGCGGTTGCAACCTTTAGAAAGTATGGCGGCATCTGTACGATGGCAATGCAGAATATCACTGCCGCCTTAGAAAACAAAATGTTAAAAGAACTGTTCAGCAACTGCAACTATAAGTGTTTCCTTGACCAGGGAGGTGCAGATGCGAATGCCCTTGCCCAGATTCAGGAATTATCCCAGACAGAATTTAATGCACTGAATTCTGAAGAAGTAGGAAAGGGAGTCATGGTATGGGGCAAAAAGGTTGTCCTCTTTGATGCAAAAATCTCAAAAGAAAATGAACTGTATCCGCTTATCAATACCAATTTCCATGAGAAAGCGAAAGAAGCAGAAAAGAAAAAACAGAAGCAGAGACAGGAGCAGCAGGAGAGCAATGACCGTATTGAGGAGATTATCTTACAGATGGCGGAACTTGCCCCGGTTACTGTCCGTGACCTTTTATCCGTATTGGAGATCACGCAGGAAGAAGCCGAAAAACAATTAAGTTTTCTATGCCAGCAAGGGTATCTTATAAAATCGGAAGAAGCAGGCAATATCCGTTATCAGAAAGCAGGCTGATGCTTATGGCAGTAAAAAAAGCAAAAGAAGCGAGTTTTAAAAAAATGGACAGCGCGTTTGCTACTTCCCAGAGTGCTATCCAGAAAGTGAAGAACACCGACCCTCTTAATGGAAATGAGGAACAGGAACAGGGAAACGAAAATGTCAGCATAGACCCTGCCCATTATCTTTCCAAAAAAGAAAAAAAAGAATGGAAAAGGCTGTCTTATACTGCAAAGCAGCGTTATATCAGGCAGGCAGAACGGCAGTTAAAACGGCAGAAAAAACGGAACGGGATTGCAAAAACAGAACCCAGTTCCGTTCAGGAAAAAGAAAAACAGGCAGCAAAAATCTTTTCAAAAGAAAGAAAATACAGATCAAATACATGGAAAGAACCTGTTGATAAAAAAGAGATTGGCAGCCATGGAGGAAATGGAGAAATCGCATCGAAGTCAAGGGACAGCCGGGCAGCTATCCGTTCCCAGAGTACCGTTGCCGGAGGAGAAAAGGCAGTAGATATTGCTTCTTCTTCTACTTCGGCAGAAACAGCAAAAGCTGCAGGGAATGCTGCAACAAAAACAGTGGATACAGCAGCCGCATCTACGGGTGCTGGTCTGGCTGCACTGGTCGCAAAAAAAACTGCAGAAAATTTCAAGGAAATGCTGCAGCAGAAAAATACAGCAATCGAAAGCCAGAGGATAAAAACGCAGACCAAGTTATCCCGGCTTATCGAGGAAAATAAAACTGCAGGAAGCCCTGGCGTGGCAGCCGCAGCTATGCTTGCTTCTGTCGTAGTCACAGTGATGTACTTTGCTGCACAGATTGCCGTGACAATCTTTTTTGTTTTGTTGATTCTGTTAATACCGATCATTGTGATCGTATCTTTCCTCGGAATCATCATCACTTTGCTGTCAGGTTTTGCAGCCGCAGTGGACAATACAGATTACGCATCGGGTTCCGGCGCAAGCATTGTTGCAGTTGCTGTACAGGAAATCGGTTACCATGAAGGAGCAGGTAACCATACAAAGTATGGAGTGTATACAGGAACAGACGGAATGTCCTGGTGTCACGCTTTTGTCTCCTGGTGTGCAAATGAATGTGGTTTTATCGAGAGCAATATCATACCAAAGACAGCCGCCTGCGAGACAGGACGGCAATGGTTTATCCATAAACAGCAGTATCAAAAAGCAGGAAGTTATACTCCACAGGCAGGAGATATTATCTATTTTGATAAAGGCGGGGTGGGAGAATCCCATCACGTTGGTATCGTTGAGTATGTCGAAAATGGAATCGTACATACCATAGAGGGCAACAAAAATAATCAGGTCATGCGTGGACATTATGAACTTACTTATAAAGGCATCATGGGATACGGTACTCCGGATTATCCAGACGAGGGACTCACTTCCTCGACCGCATCAGAGATTTTATCAAAAGCACAGGAGATTGGTAAAATGATGGTGGAGGAAAAATGGGTGTATTCCAATACTGACCTGAAAGGTTCACTTGCAGCAGCAGAACAGTCTGCTAAGAGGACAAACTGTGCCCATGGAGTCTGTCTTGTGCTTCAGGAAGTTGGACTTCTGAAAAAGGGGCAGATATTCTTCGGAAATAAATCGGGAGAATTAAGCTGTAACGGAACGGTAAGAAAGCAGATTGAAAAAGGATTTGACATTATAAAAACTGGCGGGAAAAAATCAAAAGACCTCGACTTAAAGCCGGGGGATATTTGCCTTTTCAAAGGGCATACGAACATCTATGCCGGAAAAGATGAGAACGGTAAAACATATTGGTACGATTTTGGACGTGACCAGACAAAAGACAAAAAGCCGGGAAGTGTTTTTGTAAAGTCTGTCCGTAAAGGGGAGATCAACTGGGCTGTCATAACAGTGATACTCCGTGTAAAAGACCAGGACAGTTATGGCTCAGGAAAAACAATCAACATCCCATCGCCATACGGGGATAGTTTTACTTATATGGGATGGTCACTCATTACTTCAACAGGAAGTAACCAATATAAGCTGCGAGTAAAAACGGGAGAACATTATGATGCAAATGGTTTCGGAAAGATTGGAGACAGATACGTGATAGCCTGCACTCCAACTTTCGGAAAGATCGGTGATGAGATAGATTTTGTTTTGGCAAATGGCAGAGTCATACATGGAGTTATGGGTGATGAAAAAAATATGTCTGATGCAGGCTGCAATAAATGGGGACATGATGGTGGACACAGTGTCGTTGAATTTGTTGTAAACAAATCCATGTGGTATCACACAGGAAAAACCGTCACGAGATTTCATCCAGAATGGGCAAAAAGCCGGGTTGTTAAAGCAGTCAATCTTGGGAAAAATCATTTGAGATAATAATGAAAATGTGCCGAAATTCGGTACAGGAAAGGAGCAGGATGAAGAAAAAAATAGTGATATTTCTACTGGCAGTCTTTCTGGTTTTTGCTTTACTTGTTTCCGCTTTATGTTTTTTCGCTCCCAAAAAAAATCAAAACAGCAGGGAAAATACAACGGAACAACCCAAAACAGAAGACACTGCAGAACAGACGGAAAAAGAAAAAAGAGAACAATATCATTTCACAAATCTGGAATATATCTATTATATAAATTCCGAAAATGAAACAGATTTTGAAGAACAGGCAGCAGAGTATGTTGAAAAAAATTATAAAAATGTACAATGGATTAATGCCCTTTCAAAGTATGATGATGATGTGTCAAGTAATGCAGGGACAGCAACATTTTATCTACAACTAGATGATGATGATAATTCTATTATTCTTATTTCCTACGATAAGAGAAAAGAAATTTTTTCATTTGCCCCATATAAAAAGCAGATTGAAAATATTGAAGATTATGGAGGAATGCCACAGGAAAAAAATACAATGCAGGATGACGAAGAAGATTATAACGAGATTGGAACAGAGCCAATCAATCTTGGTAATCCACAGATTACCGATCAGGATAATTCATTGGAAGCAGTAGCTAATGAAAAAGAACTGTCTCAGGAATTACTAAAATTTTTAGAGAAAGAAGGGGAAGAACGGAGAAATTTTTATGTTGCTTCTGTTGAAAATACAGGGGAGAAAAATTATAAAGCCGTACTGGATTTTGTAACAAAAAGAAGTGACGGAAAAAACATCACGGTAACTTTTGAAGATGGTACCTATACATTCTCATTAGAATAATGCAGGGAGAGAAAAAGAAAGGCGGTGAAATTTTGGAGGAAGATTTCACATTTGCATACGAAAAATTTTTAATGGACTGTACACTTGGGTCTAAAATAAATCTGATTATCCGGGCTGAGGAAATCAATATTAAGAAAAAATTTTTTGAAAGATTAAAGAAAAAGTGCGGAGCCGAAGAAGCAAAAATCCTTTTAGAAAATGCAGGCGAAGCTGCAGATGCTTTTTATCTTTTCTTTCAAAACAAATATGCGGCACAGATGCAAAACTTATATGATAAGGCTGTGGAGGAATGGATAAATTCCTCTGGTCAGCATTGAAAGAAGGGGATGCAGATGCCGTTGGTTGTTGAAAGGGGGTTTTAGGGGTTTCCCCCCTAACAAGATGTATTTTGTGTGTACAAAATGCGTATCTTGCAATAAGCCTGTCGGCTTATTCGTACCATTTTTGGTATAAATACCAGAATTGGTATACAGTTAATACCAAAAATGGTACAGAGAAAATACCAGAAATGGTATATAAATACCAGAAATGGTATATGAAAAAACAGAAAAAATACCAGAAATGGTACATGGATACCAGAAATGGTATATGAGAAAATAAAGAAAATACCGAAAATGGTACATGGATACCAGAAATGGTATATGGAAAAACAGGGAAAATACCAGAAATGGTACACACATACCAAAAATGGTATATGAAAAAAACAGGAAAATACCAGAAATGGTATACACAAATTATAGAATTAAACCTGAACAATAGGCGGAAAAGCAAATAATTATGGAGGGAAAAATGGCAAAACAAAAACATTTTCGTCTTCCTGATGATATTCTGGAGATAATAAATAACAGGGACAAAGAAATGTACCCAACAGAAAATGTATATATCACAGAAGCTGTACGAAACTTTTTTAAAAAAGAAGAAGCAGAAAATGTTATGGACGAATTGGAAGATATACAGGACAAACTGGATAGAATCGAAAAGATATTAGAAGATAATGCAATGAAGAAAGATACATTTTCAGATAGTGCAGAGAAAAAAGAATTATTAGGAAAACCCGATTATTTTTAAAACTGGATAGGAGATGGATGAGATGGATTGGAATAAACAAATTGAAAAATTAGAAGAGGAGCTTCAAAAATTAACGGAGAAAGAGAATAAGATTTCCGAAAGAAAAAAAGAGGTAGAAGAAAAACTGAGAAAAGCAAAAGAGCAGAAAGAAAATGAAGATAACAGACAACTTGCAGATATTGTTACGGAATATCTTGGTCCGATGGATGCAAAAAAAATAGAAGACCTGCGGACAGTCCTGGATATGTATATGTCTGACTTAGCCGAAGAAAAAGAAGGTTTGGATGCAACAATAGAAAAAGAAGAACAGGAGAGTGAGGACAGATAAGAAAAAGAAGAATCGACATCCGGCTGACAGAAAAAGAGTATGAATTACTTCAACACAGGGCTGCAAATGATTCAGAAACAAAAACGAAAAAAGGAAGTAAGGCAAATACTTCTGCGTACATACGGAAGTGTATTTTTTCACAGGAGCATGATTCTGTCAGTTTGAAAAAAGAGTTAAAAAACCTTTCTTATCAAGTCAGAAAAATAGGAGTGAACATCAATCAGGTTGTTGCAAAAATCAATGCCGGGTACGGAAACCAGATTGATATTTATAACCTGGAGAAAGCATTGAGCCAGATAGAATCTGAAGTAGAGAGTCTCAATAAGAAGGTAAAAGATTATGGCAATCACTAAACTGTCGAATATTGGAATGCCGCAGGGAGGAGGTGCAGCCCATTTAAAAAACTGCATTACTTACATCATGAACCCAGATAAAACAGAAGGGATGGTCGGGGGAAATGCCGGGACGACCCCGCAGGAAGTGTATCAGGTAATGATCGATACAAAACAGGAATGGGAAAAGGAAGGAGGAAGACAGGGATACCATTTTGTGATCTCTTTTCCACCAGGAGAAGCAACAAAAGAAGAAGCCTATGCGGTGATAAATGATTTTTGTGAAGAATATCTGGGAGAAGATTATGACTATGTTTTTTCTATCCATACGGATCAGAAACATATGCATGGACATATTGTCTTTAATTCTGTGAATAGGATGAGTGGATATAAATACCGTTATGAAAAGAAAGACTGGGAAAAATATATTCAGCCTCTCACAGACCGCATCTGTGAAAAATACGGCCTGCCGCCTTTGGTTTATGACAAAAACAATAAGATAGGAAAATCTTACGCAGCTCACTATGCGGAGAAAGAGGGACGCCCATCTTCTGAAAAAATCATTAAGGCTGATATAGACTTTATGATTGCTTCATCAGAAAGCTGGGACGATTTTATAAAACAGATGGAGGCACTTGGATATAAAATCCGTCAGGGAAAATATGTAACGTATATCCCACCCGGTTTTGAACGGGGAAGGAGAGATTCCCGTCTTGGAACAGGGTATAGAAAGGAAGAGATTCAGGAGAGAATAAAAAATAAAGGACAGGAAAAGGGGACAGAAAAAATTCTGTCCCCTGAATTGTCTAAAGAATACGAGAGAGCAATCTTTCGATATACAAAAACAAACCTTACGGTGTTTCAGATTAAAAAGATCAAAATTTTTTATCAGGCAGGACATTATCTTGAAGAAAAAAATCCTTACGCAGTAAATCAGAAAGATGTACGGAAAAATGCAATCCGTATCAATGAGTTATATGAGGAATGTAAATACATTCTGAATAATGAGATTAAAACAGAGGGGGAGTTACTGGAAAAACAAAGTATGTTGGTGGTTAAAGAAAAGGAGCTTATGAAACGACGCAGTTCGCTTCGTTCTCTGGAAGACAAAGAAATGTTAAATGAAGGAGAAGAAAGACGGCGGATCAATGCAAAACTCCGGGAAATACGTCATGAAAAAAGGATTGTAAACAGAATAGTTGAAGAAGAAAAAAATCTGAACAAAGAGCAGAAGATTTTAAAAGAACGTACCGAAATTCGGCACAGGAGGTAAAAGCATATGGAACAAAAAGAGAAAAATAATGCGGTCAAAGAATTTCTAAAGAGATTTCTGGAGAGTGCAAAATGCAGCCCGGAAATGATTGCATATTTAAACGAAGTCGATGAAGCAGTATTTTGTGAATACTATTGTTTTTGCTTTCTGGATGGAATGTCTGTTGAAGAAGTGCGTGAGATTGACAGTATTCCTGCTCAAAATTGGGAAGATAAGATTAGAAGGATAAGAGAAGCAAGACGGGATTATCTGGAAAAATTGTTTGTCCCTAATTCGGAGATGCAGCAACAGATTTCTGAACTGCATGACAAAGCAGGCAAGGTGTTCCATGAGACAGAGGAATTAAGGACAACATTAAATACTACATTGCAGCAGGCATTAGAGATACAGAAAAATGCCCTTACAGAACAGAAAGAATCGTATCAAAATATGATAACAGCAAAAGAAGAATTGATAAGGGAAAGGGATGGGAAGATACAAAGTTTATTACAGGAAATAGAATGGAATAAGGCAACATGGGAAAAAGAGAAGAAAGCACTTGCTTTGCAGTTAGAAGAAAAAAAGTCTGCGGATGAAGAGAAAAACGAGAAAAAAGAAACGGAGCCTGCAAAGGAAAATTCCCTAAGTGATGCGGACAGGAAAAAGAAGCGATGGCATTTTTTTAATAAAGATGGGAAAAAATCAAAAGAACCAGATAAATTTATTGAAACTTATCTGGCAGGCGATACTTTTAATGAAGCTCAAAAAGAATTCTTAATCAAATGTCTTGAAGAAGGAGACAGTGTGGAAGAAATGAAAACGTATGCTTCTGCAAGCCTTACTCCGGCGATGATGCAGAGACTGCGGCAGGTGAGAAAGAAACGGAGGGAACAATAATGGTAAAGATAGAGCAGACTGGCGGGAGATTGACTGAAGAAGAAATCCTGCATGGAAAAAATGATGCGTATGGAATTTATCAGATCAACTGGAAGGGAGAAGGACGGGAGTATGCCTTTCTCTCCTTTGATTCTTTACGGGCAAAAGGAAAAGCACCAGAAAGAAAAGATTATCAGCTTGTGTACAGTGACATTTTGGAAACAGACGAAAACAGAGACAGCCTGTTTATAAAGTTCAACCTTGCACATCCAAGTGATTTTACTGGGCATTCCCTTTCTATCAGTGACATTCTTGTTTTAAAGAAAAATGGAGAGATACATGTTTCCTATGTAGACATGATAGGATTTGTTCCATTAGCAGATTTTTATAAAGAGCCAGTATTAAGATCGGTGGAACAAATAACAGAGACTACAAGAGGTTTTACAGCCGAAGGACACTCTGGAACGTGGCATACAATACAGATGCAGGAATTTCATAATGAGAAATTTTTTCAGATGCGGCATGATGAATTTGGAAAACAGGTTGCAGATATTATCGTTAATGAACAGGGACAGGTTATAGCTGAAGATTTATGGCATGGATTTAGTCCAGAAGCGATGAAATTGATCGGAGAATATTTATTAGACAAATCACTTCATGACAAAAAAGAAGCTGCCTATATCTTGTCAGCAGATAAAGGATACTTTCTCATCCATGAGACGGATGAAGGATATGATTATACTTTTTATGACCAGGAGTATCAGGAACTGGATGGAGGTATTTACGATAATCTGGATGTTTCCCTGAAAGAAGCCATAGAGGATATATTAAATGATGCTGGAGAAACGATTGAAAATATAAAAGAAACTGACTATGAAAAATTAGAACAGGAAATTGAAGAAGCAGAAGAAGCAGGATTATTAGAGTCAGTGATCCAGGAATCTAAAAGACGTTTACAGGAAGGAAATGTTGCTCTTACATCAGAAGTGTATTATGAGGAAAAATCTTTAAATGGGATGAGCCGGGCAGATATTGAGGAGATTGTCCTGTCGCAGGCACAGATCATATTAGATGAACTGGGATTACATGATGAAGTAGAGTTAATTGGAGCAAGAGTATACGGTTCACGCAGCAGGGAAGGTTTATACAGACCGGATTCTGATATTGATGTTGCTCTTAGTTATGAAGGGACAATAAGTGAGGATACGTTTTTTAATTATTTAAAAGAAGATATGTTATATGCCAGGAATATTCCAATAGATATTAATCCCATACGAAAAGAAAAATCCGGGACATTATCTGAATACATGCAACGGGCAGAATATTATCTGGATGAGATGGAGATTAAAAACTTTGCGATAGAAGTGGATTCTCTAGCACGTTCTTATGATAATCTGTATGTCTATAAAACGATGAGCCAGGAAGAAGCAGCAGATGCAATCACAGAAGATATTTTACACAAAAAATCGGATTATATTAAGGATTTTCTGAAAGCAACAGAAAAATCGGAAACAGAAAGTGATGTGAAAAAAGGAAAGGATATGTTTATCCAGATGGAGAAACTCGAAAGATTATCTATCTTTGAAAGAGAACCTGAAACGATATCAGAGGTTGATTTTTATGTCGCAGAATGTTCAGAGTTTCCGACACTGGGCGAATATTATGACGGTTTAACACTTGCTGAAGCAATCGCCATCTATGAAAAAATACCGGGCGAACGGCTTAATGGCGTAAAAGGAATCGGTATTGACCTGCATTTTCCAGATGACGATATGTATTCTGGAAAATGTGATCTACTGGCAGGCGGGAGAATCTGCCGGGAAATGTTAGATGCAGTTCCTCGTTACAAAGAAAACCGGGAGGTAAGAAAAGCCGTAAAATATCTGGAGAATCATTTTAATAAAAAAGAAGAGTTATCCTTATCAAAACCTAAAAAACAGGAACAGACTCCAAGATTATAAAGGGGGAATGATGTATGGCAATGACATTACCAACTGCAGAAGACCTGTTTGAAGAAACTGTCCGAAAAGTTTCTTCTACACCACAGGAATGGCTAAAGTTTTTAAATGCAGCATCTCGTGTGTATCAGTATGATTTTGATGACCAGCTTATGATCTATGCCCAGCGACCAAATGCAATAGGATGTACAAGTTTTGAAAAATGGAAAGAGATGAACCATTATGTCAGGAGAGGAACAGAAGGAATTGCCCTTATTCAGACTGTAAATGCACGAAAAAAATTAAGATATGTTTATGATTATAAGGATACGGGAATAGTACAAAATATCCCAGTTACAGAAGTAAGAAAACCTTATATATGGGAGTTGGATGAAGAAGATAATCAAGGCTTATCTGATTATTTAAAATTAAAGTATGAAGTTGAAGGAGAAGATACAGACCTTGCCGCAGTATTGAAAAGAATTGCGGAGAAAATAGCGGAGGACAGCATCAGTATAGAACTGCCTTTGATTTTTCAAAATAAAGAAGGGTCTTATTTAGAAGACCTGGATTTAGATACTATCCGTGTAGAATACCGGGAGTTATTCATATCAACTACATGGTATGTACTTTTAAAACGATGTGGAATAAATCCGAGTGAATATATGTATCTTGAAGATTTCCGTGCAATCACAGACTTTAATAAAACCGAGGTACTAACAAAGCTTGGGAGTCCTATAAGTGAAAACTGTTCTTCTATTTTAAAAGATGTTGGTGCATATCTATGGCAAAAAAATTTACAAAAAAACAGAGCAAAAGATATTGTACAAGGAAAGCAGGAGGAATATAATAGAGTCAACAAAACAGTAGAAAAAGAGAGAGAGGTGAATGATAATGAAGTTAACGTACACGAAGGGCGAGGACGGACTGATGTATCCAGATTTAGGATTGAGGAAACCGACAGAAGGTCACATAGGAAAATACAGTCTGATGAGAGAGAAGTATCTGAAAGAACACAAAAAGTCAACGTACCAGACTCTGATAATAGGGGATTACGAGGGACATATGATAGACATTCAGCGGAGAGCAGAGGAGAGAATGGACGAACTGATGCCAGAACTGATGAAGATAGCAGGAGCAACAGAGGAACTGAAGGCAGCCGATCAGATGAAGTGGGTCGGACTCGTAAACAACTGCAAACAGCAGGCGGAGGAGATAATCAAAGAGGAGATTATATACAGTTAAGCCTTTTCCCACAAACCCCACAGGAACAGGCAGATTACGGGACAGCAGCAGGTGATACACCGGCTGCTGTTTTTGCATTCCCAGACAGTTATATTGATGAATGTCTGCGGACAGGAGGGAATCAGGAAAATTCTTTAGAAGATGCCCTGCTCGACCTGGCACAGGAAAATGGAAGGGAACTGCTTGCAGAGGATTTAAAGGAAACATGGAAGGGTGGAAAAGGGCTTGCAATGCCGGATGGCATAAAGGTGAGTGTCTGGTACAGTGAGGAAGGGGTATCTTTTTGCCGGGGAAATGGTGCAAGGAAGAAACCGGAAAAAGTATTGTCCTGGGATGAAGCAGCAGGAGGGATAGAATTACTTTATACAAAAGGACAGTTTGCGACGAAAGAGGTAGCAGATAAGGCACTGGATATTGTCCGTAGGAAGATAGCCGGGGAGGTCTTCCTTTTTTACAGGGAAGAAACAGGACAGTACCGATGGGGCACAAGTTATGAAGAGGCATCCACACAGATTGCAAAAGAGTTAAAAGAACCGACAAATGTGAAAAAGCTGTATGGGGAGATCCTGGCATATGGGAACAGCACTAGCATTGCAACCCGTTGGCAGCAGAGGAGATATGAGAAGATAACAGGAATGCTCCAGAAACTTGAGAGTGTATCTCCACTTATCCCACAGGGCGGGAAAGACCCTGTCCCGACAGTCTTTATCACGAGCGATGAGATAGACAATCTCCTGCAGGAAGGCGGTATCACAGAAGGAGGAAAAGGAAGGATACTTTCTTTCTACCAACAAGAGCCTGTCCCGGATGAAAAGACAGCGATTACTTTCTTAAAACAGGAGTATGGTACAGGCGGTCATTCCCATTCCATATCAGGAAGTTCACAGTCAAACGAATGGCATGATGCGAAAGGATTCCACTTAGAAAAAGGGAACATCCGAAAGAAACTGACATGGAAAGAAGCTGAAAAGCGTATCCGTACCCTAATAAAAAATAAAGATTATCCAGGTATACAGCCAGAAGGAAAAGAAGTACAGGGGCAGGAAGCAGAGCAGAAGGAAACAGGGATAAAGGAAGATGTACCGAATTTCGGCACGCAGGAAGAAAAAAAGGCAGATACCATTCAGTTCCAGATTGACTTCTCTGAATATGATATTTTAAGCCACTATGATAAGGAGAAGAAAGCCTATGTTACTGTTAAAATGTCTTTTGCGGCAGCAAACAGACTGTTTGCGGAGTTAGATGAACAGGAGATGGAGCAGCAGGAGAATGAAGGAGAAGGTTATTCTTATTACAAGACAGCATTTTCTATCTATGCAGTTATAAATGGAGAAGAATATTCTTTTCAGGGAAGATATGACATAGGAAGTGAAGGAAAGTCCCTGATAGAACATATCCAGGAATATTATGATTACTGTCTGTCCCCAGATTGTATGTATAGACAATACTGGGAGGAAGATGGCATATTAGAGGAAAAGATAGAACAACTCACAAAGTATAATGAAAACTTTTTGCCGTATCTTGAAAACCACTTAGACCTGACACCTGTAGAACGGAAACAGATCACTGCGTTGATACATAAAGAAGAACCAGAAGTTTTACAGGATAAAAAGTATGAGATTATGGATACAGGTCGCATAGACTTTCCATTTGATGTACAGGAATGGACAAGGGAAAATAACGAGTTTGTTTTTTCTGGACGTAATAAATACTGTAAAAGCAGGAAAGAAGCCAGTGCATGGATAGAGGAACAGCAAAAAGAATCAAATCTTATTGAGGTGGCTGTTGAAAGCAGCGAAGATTATGAAGATATTGCAGGTTCTTTTGTCACAGCAGTCGATACGGAAGGAAACAGAAAGCCGGTTTATCGTCTGATACAAAAGGGGAATGACGGGTTAGAAACGTATCTTCCAGAAACGCTTCTCTTTTATAGTGAAAAGGAAGCAAAAAATTATATTAAGAGCCATGCGGATGAGATAAGAGAGATCAGTTATGATGAAATGATAAACTGGGCTGCAGAAATAAGAGAAGACAGGATTGCAGCAACAGAACTTCAGGAAGAAATCTTAGATACGGACAATATAGCCATCACTCCTGTTTCAAATGACAGAGGACAAAATTATCATATTCCGAAAGAAGAATTAGGGACAGGGACAACCCGTGAAAAATGCTGGAAAAATATCCTTGCGATTGAGACTGTAAAACAATTAGATCAGGAACAGCGCAAGGCAACAAGAGAAGAACAGGATATATTAGCAGATTATGTTGGCTGGGGTGGGATTGCAGATGTCTTTGATGTGAACAGATCACAATGGCAGGAAGAACGGGAACGGATACACACAGCCCTTACCACGGAAGAATACCGTTCTGCAGAAGAATCTGTTTTAAATGCCCATTATACGCAGCCACTTATCATTAAAGCAATGTATCAGGTATTAGAAAATATGGGATTTAGCCGGGGAAGGATATTAGAGCCTTCCTGTGGGATTGGGAATTTCTTTGGTCTTGTTCCAGAAGATATGGATGGTTCTACTTTATATGGTGTTGAATTAGACCGAATGAGTGCAAAGATAGCAGGCTACCTTTATCCTGAAGCAAATATCCAGAATATAGGATTTGAACGTACCAACTATCCAGATGGATACTTTGATGTAGCGATCGGAAATGTACCGTTTGGAGATTACCGGGTAAATGACTCAGTTTATAACAGTCATGGATTTTTAATCCATGACTATTTTTTTGCAAAAACTCTGGATAAATTACGTGCTGGTGGTGTTGCTGCGTACATCACAACAAAAGGTACAATGGATAAAGAAAGTACAAAAGTCAGGGAATTTCTTTTTAAGAAGGCAGAATTACTGGGAGCTATCCGTTTGCCTAATACGGCATTTAAAAATGCTGGAACGAAAGTAACTGCGGATATTTTATTTCTGCAGAAACGGGAAAAAGAAATAGAAAATCCTGAATGGACCACAGTTACAGAAGATGCACAGGGATTCCGTATAAACAGCTATTTTGTACAACACCCGGAAATGATATTGGGAACAATGCAGGAAATATCAGGACCATATGGAATGGAAACTACTTGTGTAGAAAAAGAGGGAGTTCCTTTAGGAGAACGGCTGTGGGCTGCTATATCTCATATCACAGGACATATACCTGAAAGAGTGGAAGAAGAACGTGCCGAATTTCGGTACGGGGAAGAACAGCCGACAGATGCACCCGATGCTTCTGAGGTACGGATGTACAGCTATGTACTATCTGACACGGGAGATATTTATTATAAAAATGAATCTGGTCTGGAACAAAAAGAGACAGCGAAAACAGCAAAAGCACGTATCACAGGTATGGTCGCAATACGGGACTGTGTCCGTGAACTGATTCGATTGCAAATGGAGGAAACAGAGGATGCAGATACAAAGATTTCTGCAGAACAGGTGAGGCTCAATGCACTTTATGATTCGTATACTGTCAAATGGGGGCTGTTAAATAGTACGGCGAACAAAAGGGCTTTCTCGGAAGATTCTTCTTATCCCCTGTTATGTTCTTTAGAGAAATTAGATGAAGATGGAAACCTTGACAGAAAAGCGGACATGTTCACGAAACGTACTATCCGAAAGAGCGAAACGATCACTCATGTAGATACTGCAAATGAAGCGTTGGCAGTATCACTGGAGGAAAACGGAGAAGTTGCCCTTTCTTTTATGTCAGGTCTGTGCGGAAAAACTGTTGAACAGATCACAGAAGAATTAACGGGAGTTATATTTAAAAATCCAGATACGCAGGGATGGGAAACGGCTGACGAATATCTGTCGGGAAATGTCCGGGAAAAACTGCGTATAGCAGAAAAAACATCAGAAAATGATACCAGCTATAAAAGCAATGTAGAAGCGTTAAAGAAGGTACAGCCTAAAAAACTGGATGCTTCTGAGATTGAAGTCCGTTTGGGAACGATGTGGATTCCTCTGGAAGTGTATGACCAGTTTATGAGAGAAACTTTCCAGCCACCACAATATATTAAAGATATAATCAAACTGCAGTATTCCAAATACACAGGAGAATGGAATATCGAAGGAAAAAACACGGACAGAAGTATTTTAGTAACAAATACTTACGGAACAAAAAGGGCAACGGCATATCGTTTACTGGAAAGTTCTTTGAACCTGAAAAATATCCAGATATTTGATACTTACACGGATACAGAAGGAAAAGAACATAGAGAATTAAATAAAAAGGAAACGATATTAGCCAGCCAGAAACAGGATATGATAAAAGAAAAATTTAAAGACTGGATTTTTCGGGATAGAGAACGGCGGGAAATGCTGGTTTCTATTTATAATGAAAAATTCAATTCAATACGTCCAAGACAGTTTGATGGAAGGCACCTGGAGTTTCCTGGCATGAATCCAGAGATCACTTTGAAACCCCATCAGAAAAATGCAATCGCCCATCAGCTTTACGGCAGAAATACCCTGCTCGCCCACTGTGTAGGAGCAGGTAAGACGTTTGAAATGGCTGCTGCTGCAATGGAAGCAAAACGTATCGGACTTGCTCATAAATCCCTGTTTGTCGTGCCAAACCACCTTACAGAACAATGGGGAGCAGAATTTCTTACTCTATATCCTGCTGCCAATATCCTTGTGGCAACAAAAAAAGATTTCCGCCCGGAAAACCGAAAAAGATTCTGTGCGAGGATTGCAACAGGAGATTACGATGCGATTATCATCGGTCATTCTCAGTTTGAAAAAATCCCTCTTTCTGCAGAAAGACAGCGTGCTGTTTTAGAAAGCCAGATTGATGAGATTGAAATCGCTATCACACTGGCAAAAAAAGAGCAGGGAGAAAACTATACTATCAAACAGATGGTGAAAAGCCGGAAAAGTTTAGAAGTAAGGCTGGAGAAATTGAATGAAAAGAAAAAAGATGATGTTGTTACTTTTGAAGAATTAGGTGTAGACAGGCTGTTTGTAGATGAATCGCACGGTTTCAAGAACCTATTTTTGTATACAAAAATGAGAAATGTTGCCGGGGTTGCACAAAGTGAATCCCAAAAATCAATGGATATGTACAATAAATGCCGTTATATGGATGAAATCACAGGTGGAAAGGGGATCACTTTTGCAACAGGTACTCCAGTTTCAAATAGTATGACAGAATTATATACTATCCAGAGATACCTGCAGTATGACCGTCTGCAGGAAATGGAGTTAGGAATGTTTGATAACTGGGCATCTGCATTTGGGGAGACGGTAACGGCTCTGGAATTATCGCCAGAGGGCAGTGGATACCGTATGAAGACCCGTTTTGCGAACTTCTTTAACCTGCCGGAATTGATGTCTGTTTTTCAGGAAGTAGCAGACATACAGACTGCCGACATGTTACGGCTGCCTGTTCCGGAAGCAGAATATGAAAACATCGTACTGCCTGCAAGTGAAGAACAAAAAGAAATATTAGAATCCCTGTCAGAACGTGCGGACAGGGTAAGAAACCGGGAAGTAGATCCATCGGAAGATAACATGCTCAAGATTACGACCGATGGACGTAAACTGGCATTAGACCAGCGTCTCATAAATGATATGCTCCCAGATACGGAAAATAATAAAGTTTCTGCCTGTGCAGAAAAATGTTTTGAGATATGGAAGGAAACAAAAGAGCAGAGGTCAGCACAGCTTATCTTTTGTGATTCTTCTACACCTAAAAAAGATGGGACGTTTAATGTCTATGATGCCCTGAAAGAAAAACTGATGCAGAAAGGAGTACCAGAACAGGAGATTGCTTTTATCCATGATGCCAATACGGATGTACAGAAAGCAAAACTCTTTACAAAGGTACGTTCTGGACAGGTACGTTTCCTGCTCGGTTCCACTTCGAAAATGGGGGCAGGAACCAATGTACAGGACAAACTCATCGCCCTGCATCATTTAGATGTGCCGTGGAGACCTGCGGATATAGAGCAGCAGGAAGGACGTATATTAAGGCAGGGAAATCAAAATGAAAAAGTGAAGATATTCCGTTATATCACAGAAAATACGTTTGATGCCTATTCCTGGCAGCTCATCGAGAATAAACAGAAGTTCATTGGACAGATCATGACTTCAAAATCCCCAGTCCGTTCCTGTCAGGATGTGGATGAAGCTGCCTTATCTTATGCAGAGGTAAAAGCCCTGGCAACGGGAAACCCTAAGATTAAGGAAAAAATGGACCTGGATATACAGGTAACGAAGTTAAAGATGCTGAAAGCAAACTATGAAAGTAATCTGTTCCGGCTTCAGGATGCGATTGCGGTAGAATACCCACAGCAGATTGCAAAATATGAGGAACTGACCGCAGCGTATGAAGCAGACATAGCCCATTTAGATACTGCCATGAATACGCCTTTTTCCATGGAGATACATGGGATCACTTATGATAATGAAAAGACAGCAGGTGAGATTCTTGTACAAGCGTGTACCAAAATGAAAAAGGAACATACAGATGCCGCAGACATCGGGACTTTTAAGGGATTCAAAATGAAGGTCTCATATTCTCTTTTTGATAATAGTTTTTATGTAAAGCTGACAAGAGAATCCTCCGTTACTGCTGAAGTAAAGAAAGACCCTGTACGCAACATAGAACGTATCCTTACGGCATTAAGAAAAATGCCAGGACAAAAAGATGTTGCAGAAGAACGGCTGGAAGGGGCAAGACAGCAGCTTGTTCAGGCAAAAGAAGAAGTGAATAAACCTTTTGAAAAGGAAAATGAATTACGGTCTGTACAGGAACGTCTGACGAAAATAAATGCAGAACTGGATATGAAACCAAAGGAAGAACCGAAAAAGATGATTAAGAAGGAGGAACTGAAAAAATGTCTGTAAGATTAGAAAAAATGGGAGAATGTATCCTGCAATTAAGAGAAGAACGGGGATATAGTCTGGAAGAATTAGCCGGACTCACGTTGTCATCGCCGGATGAATTAAGAAAGATTGAGAGTGGTACACAACAGCCGGACAAAATGACACTTACCCTTTTAAGCAATGTTTTAAATGTATATCCTGACAGTCTGCAGAACGGAGAGATTCATTACCGTGCTTCACAATCCAATCTGATAAATCTTATGAAGGAAACATTAAAGTATCTGGAGGGAACAGAAGAATATAATAAAGAGATTGAGGAACATATGGAAAAGCTGCAGAAAGAATATGATATACAGCGAGAGGAAAAGCAGGAAAAAGAAAAGACGGAACAGCCAGAAAAAGAAGAACAGATATTACAAAAAAGAGAGCCGGAAAAATCTTCACCCAGATTATAATTATAAATAAAATGTGCCGAATTTCGGTACGGATAGGAGATGGATAAGATGGAAGATAAAAGCAGGGAAGTCGTAATGGCAATTTCTAACGCAGCAAGGTATATGGACCCATTTTTTAAATTAACAGCAATGGGGACAGTGCTGTTGATTCAGTATTTTGCCCGCATGGTAAAGGAAAAAAAGCTCAAGGTAACTGAATTTACTGACTTTCAGAAATTTCTCAAAGCAACAGATGGAAAATATGACATCATGAACGTCCCGGAGATTCCAGAAGGACAGTTATCAGAAGAATTAGATGCACTGGGTATCCATTATATGGTATTACCCGATCTGGAGAAAAATGATGGGATGCTGCAGGTTGCTGTTTATCAGCCGGACAGGGAAAACTTTGGGTCATGGTATCAACGGCATATCTTAAGCCGTATGACAGGGGGAGAAAAAGACATACAGGAACTAAGAAATCTTACTTCCGGAAAAACAACGATAGTCTCTTTTCCACTGGAAGAGGAAGAAGAGGCTATCAAAGAAGATTTTACTTCAATGGGAATTAACTATTCCCAACTTCCTGATTTACATGTTGGAGATGGCGAGATACAGATCATAGTGGCAAATGCCGACCTCCCAAAAGTAGAATCATGGTATAAATTATATCGGGAAGATTTATTAAAAAAGGGCATGACAGATGTACCTGCTATGAAAAAAATGTCGATGGACAACTATATGCAGACAGGACAGCAGACCGAAGCAGAGTATATTGATACGGCTTCTCCTGAATTAAAGGCAGCGAATGCAAAGTATGAGGGAAAACAAAAAGGAAGAATAGAACAACAGATAGAAGCAGCCGAACACAATGCCATGAGACAGGAATCCTCAACAGCATATCTGCGATATATCAATGACCCGTCATATATCCCGGTCAGTATTGATAAAAGAACACTGGTTGAAAAATCAAATGTGATAAATAAGGATGGGCTGGAGAGATATAACCAGTTCTCGTGCAGGATACCAGGTACATACGGTAAAAATGAAAAGCAACTGGTCATTCCTAATGAACAGGTTTTTGAAAAGCAGAATGGCTCTTATATTGCTTTCCTGCAGAAAGATGAATCCCCGTTTGTTTTTGATGTGATAACAAAACAGGTAGACCGTGAGATGAGAAAACTGACAGGAGAAGAATTTGTAAAACGCTATTTTAATAAAGTAGATAAAACTGTTGAACGAAAAGTGACATCATTACAAAAATATAAAGAAAACACAAAGGCAAAAGATTTAAGTGATCTAAAGATAAAGATGCCGACTCCGCCAATCAAATCAAAATAATGTGCCGAATTTCGGTACAAAGAACAGGCAGTGATGCTATGCTGCCTGTTCTTTTTTATAGAAAAGGAGAAAGATTTTATGACACAGAAAAGAAAACCACCCTGGGGGATGTTTCTTATCGGCTTAGTTCTTGTACTTCTTGTTTCCTATTATGCAGCAGGGCTTTTTTCGCTGGATGGTGTGACAATGCAAAATTATCAGGATAAATTGACGTATATATTGCTGCACCCTTTCCGTAACTGGTTAAACAGTAAGACATCAGCAGTCATGGGGATTGCCCTGGTCGCATGGGCAATGTTTGTCTGTTATTACCTTACCTATTACCGTAATTTTCACCCGGATGCAGAACATGGTGTTGCAGAATGGGCAGACGTTGCTAAGACAGCAAAAAAACTCTATGGAAAAGGAGAAGAACCAGTTACTTTACTTAGTAAAAATATCAGGGTGAACGCAAAAGCCTTACCAAATATGCACATCCTTATCTTAGGAGGCTCCGGCGATGGAAAAACAACCTCTCTTTTGATACCGAATATCCTGCTTGCCAATATGACGAATATCATCTTGGATGTAAAAGGTGACCTGTTGAAAAATTACGGGGGATACCTGAAAGAAAAAGGTGTGACAGTAAAAAGCCTTAACTTTAAAGATATGTTACAATCTGACCAATATAATCCATTTGTATATATAGATAATTATACCGACATGGTAGAGCTTATCACAAATATCCAGACATCAGTAAAACCGCCAGATGCCCAAAAGGGTGACCCGTTTTGGGATGACGGTGTTGGTCTGTATCTGCAGTCTCTCTTTGAATATGAATGGCTTCAGGCGAAAGAAGAAAACCGTGTTGCATCCATGCCAGGGATTTTGGAACTGGTAAACAGGGAAACACAAAAGATAGATGAGGAAGGGACAACACAGTTACAGCAGGATATGTACAGATTACAAGAGAGGTATGGAGTAGATTATCCACCTGTGCGGGATTATAGAAAACTGAAGGAAGGAGCATCGGAAACAGTTCGTTCTATCGTTATCATGGTAAATGCACAGTTACGCCTTTTTGAAATCCCAGAAATCAAGAGAATCTTTGAAGGAACTGACGATATAGATATTCCATCACTTGGATTAGGAGTAGAGGGAAATCCAGAAAAAAAGACTGCCCTTTTTCTTGTTATGCCATCAGGGGATTCTTCCTATAATCTTTTTATCAATATGTTCTACACACAGTTATTCACTGTTTTAAAACGTATCGCAGATGATCGGAGAGATGGACAGTTACCTATCCATGTGCGGTTATGGGCAGATGAGTATTACGCTGGTCCAAAACCTTTAAACTGCGAAACGCTTCTGGGAGAGATACGAAGCAGAAATATGTCCATTGTTCCTATTTTGCAGGATATAGCACAGATAAAGACCTTGTATCCAAATGATAAATGGGAAATATTCACGGGAAACTGTGCAACAACGGTATTCCTCGGCAGTGGTGCTACTGCACATACAACACATCAGTGGATATCTGATATGTTAGAGGATATGACGATTGACAGCCGTTCCGAAAATTTAGGACTTTCGCAGGGAGGAGGAAACCTGCAGATGAGCAAGGGTGGAATGAAGTTAATGACTCCGGGACAGGTCAGCCGGATGCCGAAAAATGATTGTATCCTGTTTCTGAAAGGAGAAAGACCAATCTATGATAAGAAAAACTGGTCATTTGATACAGAAGTATTTAAAGAAGCACAGGAGATAGCAGGGAAAAATGGTTATAAAAATCCTGTATATGTATCGTATGATGAAGAAAACAGGCAATACACTACAACCCGTTTCGAATCAAGACTAAATTATATCTCACAGGAAGATTATGAATTTTATGAAGAAAAAGCCAAGACGGATGATAACATACAGACGTTCCAGATAGACGAAGATGCTTTTCTATATCTTAACTTCAACGAAACTCCGCAGCCAAGCCTTCGGGAGCTAGAGAAGATGGTGAAAAAGATACAGGTTTCAGAAAACAGTGAAGAGGATGAAAATGAGGGGGACGAAAAGAAAGAAGATACTGTGCAGGATAGAAAAAAATGGGATTTATCTGGAGATATTATGGACTGTTTTCAGCGATATTCCAGTGAATTGTCGCAGGAAGAGCAGGAGGAAATCATAAAAGGTATCGAAGATGGCTTAACAGATCAGGAGATAAAGAGATATTTTGCCTTGTACGGAGCAGATAAAATGCAACAATACAGAAGGGTTCTCACGGCAAGAAAAAACAGAGGGTAGATACAAAAGAGTAGAAAAGACTTCAAGTCCTTTCTGCTCTTTTTTATCTCCTCTCTTTTAAATCCCTTTTCTCCTGTCAACATGAAAAAATAAAATGTGCCGAATTTCGGTACACAAATAGCAAAGCATAAATATATTTAAAAA
>PPYF01421349.1_pt1 | contig 41608 bp, 67 predicted proteins | sample 1559871 | NCBI WGS metagenome assembly PPYF01 (sample SAMN08240021, study PRJNA423297) | Human gut metagenome, whole genome shotgun sequencing project.
CTTTACATACGTATATACGTATGTTATAATAATATTGTAAAGAAAGGAGGTAATTAAGTTGTGGATAAGAACAATTTAAAAGACTTACTCGATATTGTATATAAGCTAATTCAACTTGCAATCGCTTTAGCAACATATAATATCTACCGTAAGTCTCACAAGGGGAAGTAATTCCCCTTACCTATAATATATTATACCATAACTTAAAACAATATCTATGAAAAGTGAAAAAATTTTAAATCTCTTGATCGGTCTTATTCTAATAGATTCTATACCTGATTTGCTTGAATTCAACAACTCACTTTTAGGAATCGTAAAATTAATCATTAATATATTGACAGTTTTAATTTGTCTTTATATTTTAAAAGAGGTAAACAAGAATGAATGAACGGCCACAGGAAAAATACGACAAAAAAAATATGGCTTTTGTAAATGCCAAATACAAAAAAGAATTTGTACAGGAATTCAAGTCGGCTTGTAAATCTCTAGGAATCTCGCAAAGTGAAGTATTTCGCGAAGCAATGATCGAAACAATTGAAAAAGCAAAAAAACCTAACTCAAAAAAATGAGTTAGGTTATATTTTTAAATATTTATTATTGATATATATTTTTTTGCCATATCCAGAAGTTATTATACTATGAACTAGTCCCTTATATATAAGGATGTATTCTATTCGGGTATTTAATTTGCTACCATGAACATCTTCAGCACCGTGTTTTAGATAGATTCTATTCACAGTAAACGCCTAATTGATTTTGGAGTTCTTCGGATAGCTCGTAGTATTTCTGGTATTGAGATTTATTATAATCTCTATCGTCTCGAGTCTCTTGTAATTCCTGTTTTGTTAATTCTAAACTGCTTTTTAGATTATTAACTTGCCACTCCTGATAAATGGCAATACATCCAAAAAATAAAGCTATGGCACTTATAGTAAAAACTATCATTTTATCTAATTCTTTTTTAAACATATTACTATACCTTTTCTAGATAATCGCCACTTACCCATCCGCTAGGAATACGAGCAAATCCGTTTTTCCATTCTTTTACGGTAACACGAGTACCCTTGTTTAGACATCCGTCTTTATCATAATCATGTTTTTTTGCATCAACTGTTAATTCATTATATGTTTTTCTTCTATAATTTTCTCCAGGACCGGTACGAACACTTAAATCACTAGCTGTAACTTCATAAACACCTAATGGTTTTGATGCATTAGAGGGCTTATTTTGGCTTGTAGAAGAACCATTAGAAACAGCTTCACCAGAGATATATCTATTTCCATTGTAATAAGCTGCTAACCATCCTGATGGTGTTCTGATCCAAATATCATCACCGTTTTTTGCAACTTCTAAGCATGATACTCTAGTACCTTTATCTAAAGCCCCATCTCCATCAGCATCATGTTTTCTACCGTCTACAGTTAATTCACTGTGAGATTTAGCTCTATAGTTTGTACCAGCTCCTGTTCTAACTTTCAATTCAGTTTGTAATGTATAAGTCTTACCAGTTGTATATCCTTCACTGGTTTGTGGTTTAGTAGGTTTTACAGTGTTGCCATAACTAACATTTACATTACCATTTGCAATGCAGTCAGCAACATCAGCTCTAAAATCATTCATTGTGTATCCTACGAACTTCCACCAGTGATCAGGATCACCATGATTAGAAGCAACACCCTGTGAATGACCTTCTTTATGTGAAATAATATCATTAGCTGATAATCCAAATTCTTTACACAAATGAGTATATAACTCAATCATATTTTTAATAGCAGCATCAAAATATGCTTTATCTGAATAATCAGCAGGTTCACACATTTCAACACCAATCATATTATCATTACCGGAACCACCGCAGTGCCAGCCTCTATAATTCCATGGCAAAGTTTGAATAATCTCTTTGTCATCTACAAAAGCATGAACACATACTTGTCTATCAGCAGGTCTTGGAGTATTCCATGCTTTTGCAAAACCAGCAGCAGACACATTAGGACACGCAGTAGAGTGTAGCATTAACTTTATAATGTCAATAGTTCTGCCTGCTTTGTAACATTCATTGTTTACTAAAAAGTTTTGTTTGATTTCCATGTTATTCTTCCTCACTTTCATCTTTATTCAGCTGCACTAATGCATCTTTTAATTTATCAGGGATTTTTACTCCTAAATTAGAAACGTTTTCTAATAAAGAAATTCCCTCATTTGCGATGTAGAAGTAACACACAAGTGTACGAAATACCCATGTGCCAGTATTCATTAATCTATCTAACATCACTGCTACAATTAAGATAACAAGGATCATAAATTTCTTTACAAGTCCTTTAAATCCAACTTCACTGTCTAACAGATTGTTTTGGTAGGCAACGATTACACCAGTCGCATAATCTAAACACATAAATACAATTAAAATACCAATTGCTGCATCCCAGCCCCCGAATAAATACGTAAAAAAAGTAGCCACAACAGCTACAGTACTATTAAATATTTTTTCCATTTTTTTCATTTTCCTCACCTTATTTTATTTTCGATAATTTGAGTAAAAGCTGATGCAATCCGGTACTAGCTAAACCGCATACTGCACCAGCTACAACTGTTTCTACTGTTACATTTCCGGATACGATGCAGTTTAATGCAGCACCCTCGAAAAATATAACTGTAGGAATCCATTTATTATCAACATCTTTTATGCCATCCTGAGGCAATATAAAAAGACACATACTTCAGTGTCCTAATAACCAATTACTCTTAAAATATGTTCTTCCACAGCATCAACCGATGCTCCGTTAATAACCTGTGTACGACCTGTAAGAGTCACGTTTCTGCCACTAAAAGTCATTTGGCAGCGATAGACAGTAGTAACTCCGTTTATGGATTGTGTGCGTTCTAAATGCAGCTTACTGTCTTTAGATGGAATCATTGTATCCGAACACTGCCCCAAAGTAGGATGCGGACGCCACACAACTTCTATATAATCATAATTGATGTAATCATCATTTAAAGTAAAATTGCTTGTTGTATCACCGTTATATAAAACAGTTCCCAACAAAATTTTTTTACCAGTTGAATCTATAAGTTTACCCATATTCCCTCCTGTTTTTTAAATCATCCAACACTCTCGTCATAATATACCGCTTTATTCAGCTTTTCATTGTGATCATTGAGCACATCGATAACATTGTTAAACTGTGTTATAATCGTTTGAATTTCACTCCATACTTTTGCGATATCGCCTGGGTCACTCATATTCAGGTCAGGCGGAACTGTAATCTTTGTAGGGATGCTAACTGCCAATCAGATCACCCCATTTGAAACGTTCCTTAAGACTTCCCCAGGTTAAATTTTTTTTAATCCAGTCCCATGTGATTATATCAACCTGAACAACTAATCTTTCGCCAGGACCGACAGTTTTTTTAGAAAGTGTTACATCATATATACGGTACTTTGCCATTTACCTCACCTCAATTTTAAATTTATTTTTAATTATTTCATCAGCAATTTCATATACTGCTGACATGCTGTAGCTTCCTGCTTCATCAAGTGCAAGCATAAATGTAAGATCATGTTCATCAATCGTACATTCTATCGCCTTTATTAATTCACCATATTGCAATATCTCTACATATGCATTTCTTATTACAAAGACATCACCTTTTCTGCTGTGCACATACAGTCTTATTTTTCTTTTTTCGCCTTTCAGCATAGCTATTTCATCACACATGGAAGTACCTCCTTGACTGTGCATATATAGTCACTTTCAAAACAGATTTCAGAGCGGTATTTGATGATTGAAAGATGAAAGCACAAATTTGATGTATCAACCGTAAACATCGCAGTTGCTAAAAATCCAAGATTTCCAGCTTCATCATATGCATACAGATCCATTACATATTCACCGATAATATTGGACGGCACATTGACCGTCCAGTTATTATCATTCAATCTGTCAAAAATCACTTCAAAACTGTCTGTTTTTCCAATTACTCTTTCTACAGCCATATTTAAGCATCTGTAACCGTTACAGTGATGGTAAATGTCTTACCGCCGTCAACAGGGTTAGGAGTAATTACTACATCAGTGATTACGGGTGCTTTGGTATCAAGGGTAACTGTTCTTGAAATGACTGTTTCTTTGCCGGCACTGTCGCGTGCGGTAATAACAATAGTGTTTGTACCTTCGACCAAGGTTAATTCCTTAGTAAAAGAACCATTGCTTTCTACAGTAACATTTGCAGCGCTTCCAGAATTCAATTTAACCGTTACTGTTACCGGACTTGATGTAGCATCATTTGTAGTACCGCTTAATGTCACTTTAGGATTGTTTGTAATTAATCCCGCAGCAGGGCTTGCAATATTTAATGTAGGCGGTACTGTATCAACCTTGAACGATACAGATTTTTGAACTGCTGCATTGCCGTCGTTATCACTCGCATCAAATTTAATCGTATGACTTCCATCATTTAAGGCAGTTCCTGGAGTATAAGAACACTCATAGCCTCCGCTTACTTTATTTTTAGTTATTCCGGATGTAATCTTAGAACCGCTGTCAATAATAATACTAATAGAATCCGGATTAACCCCACTGTCTGCATCAGTAACTTTCCATGTTATCGTAGGCTTGTTGTTTATTAATGTAGCACTAGCACTAGGATAGGTTGGAGTAATTACAGGTGCAGTTCTTTCCTTAACCACCAGACGAAGTTTTGTTCCCAAAGTCGGATCATCAGCATCTACTGTAGTAATATTATTTGCATTATCAGTAGCTTTTACTGTTACATTGTAATACCCGTTTGGTTGATTAAAACTGGAAGTATTCGGCGCTGTTACTGTCGCTTCATATTTACCAGTCTGGCTGTTTAAATTCAGTGTCGTTAAGACACCGTTAATAATTACCTGTACTGTTTTTAAACTCATTTAAATTTTCCTTTCTTTATTCTTCAAAAAACACTGCTTTATTAAGACCGTTCAATATATAAGGTCTTTTTGAATCAATGTTCATTGTCGTTTCCTCAATTGTCAATGTGTATAGCAATTCCTGAAGTGTAGTTGATGAATTAATAAGAGTTGGTACTGTTGGAGACGTCACAGAGTATTCTCCTGTAATAATTTTTATTCTTGCGATGTCATTACCTTCACCTGAACCATTTTTTATATATTCAGCTACTACAATATCTTTTCTTTTATACCCTAATGTGCCAGATGCAACTGTTAGATCTTCATACTCTTCAATACGTATTGGCACACCATTGGACATCATGTAAACGCCATCATATATGCGAATTTTATTATTGTTTACTTTTGAAATTTCTAATTTTTTTCCAACATTAAGAATACCACCCACTCCAAAAATTGCTTTAAACAAAATTGCATGATCACTTGCGTCTACATGCCCAGAATCAGAAGTGTTTATAATTATTCCTTTTTGTGACATTTAATCACCTACCTTGTATGTATATTTAGTTTCGCTGTTTGTAATAGTTAAAATCTTTTGCGTAATTTCTGTTTCTATATGCAGCCCCGTTATCTCGTCCGTTCCGCCTATGATATCACCTAAATTTAATTCAACTTTTGCATCTATGACATTCAAAGTAATTTCTTCTACTTTTACATGCTCTTTTTTAAACTCTTCAATAGCTTTATCCGCCAGATCTTCATCACTTTCACAATTTGGATAATCATATACATACATACTCGCATCCGCGCTACCCAAAGCACCATCATGAAATGGAGTGCTCACGATATATCTATCCTCACTCTTTATGTAACTTATCAATAAAAGCTTCCGTTCATGTAAATCTCCTTTTCCCAATGCGAGAATAGTATCGACTGCTTTTGTTGAATCAATTTTTGAATTTATCTCAATATTAAAATCTGAATTATAAAGTTCATCATACTTATTCTTTTTTATTGCTTCCAGTTTTAATTGTACCGTATCTGTTTCATAGGAATGCGAAACTTTTAAACGCATACCTTTTTCATCCAACATAGAAACAGCTTTATCACAAAGATATTCATATCTGGCTTTCGCATTTACTTTAATTTCTGTATCTATGTCAGAAACTCTAAAAATGCCAGCAGTGCATTTAAAATACACATTATTAAACAGCTCGTCTAGTGCTTTGTTGGCTTCTATATTTTCAATAACTAAATAATCCTCTCTTGCATTCAATTCGTTGTTAAACCTAGGCCAGATAACAGACTTGTTAAGGAAATATCTAAAATTTGGTCCGGATACTTTTATAAGATCGTCATCACTGTGATCAATCTTTTCTATTCTTCCTCCGAATTCAGTTTCAGGAATATATATCCAGTCACTTTCTTTGATTGAATAGCCTATATAGTCTGATACCTTTAACTGTATTTCAAAATCATTTTTATCATAAGCAGTATCTTTAGCTATTTGAAATTCAGCCTTTTCAAACTTGGTAATAATATTGAGTTCTTTAAACCATGTTGTCCAGTTTTCTATCTTATGGTCACCATAATAATTTTCAATAAGTTCTGCATGAATTATTTCCACTCTGGTGTACCTCTTTCCATATATAACGTAACCCTACATGAAAATTTAGAATTTGCTTCATATAGACACAACCCTACAGGTATAGGAGTAAACACACTTGTTTTTTTGTACCGGTAATTCATGTAGTCAAGTTTGGTTCCGTCCTCAGTGTATTTAATAACTGTCTTTTCAAAAGGATCAATCTCAATACGCTCATTTTTAAGAAGTTCAGCTTCTACACGATATATCAATCCGGATATTTTAATTTCAGGATTAGTGCACGGCCCATAAAACACTATGCTTGCTCTGCATGGCGAAAAATGACTATTGTTAATATATCTGTCCCTCTTTACAGCTTTATAAGAAAAAGGATAGCTGAATGGATATTTAAAACCTGTTTTAGTTTCAAAATCATCATCAACAATAAAATCAAATTTTTCCTCTTTTATCCAGTTACTGCAAAATAAAATTTTATAACTTATTGACTCAAAAGTAAGAAACCTATCAAAATTTTCTGGTGAACTGCTTATAAAATAGCAGTAAGCATAATAATCATTTACATACAGTTTACCTGGTTTCAACAGGCTACAGTCGTAATTGAACACATGCTCAAGTTTATTTATAAGTCCAGCCTTATTTTTACCAATAATCTGTATATTTAAGTTGGTTTCAGTACCTTCAAAATAAAAATTATTTACATAGATTCTACTATCGAATATGAAATTGGTTGAATTATATTTTAGTTCATTTTCAAATAAAGTCTGAATATCTTTACAAAGGTAAGGTGACTTCATCAGGTTAACAGTTTCGTTGTTTCCAACATATTTGACTTCATACTTCACTTGATCAAGACACCTCCCTGATTACTTTAGCAAGCTCTCGCTTATCTACTTTTATTTTCAATTTAGTAAGCGCATATGAAAATACCTCGGCCATTCGTTTATAATCAATTAAATTAGCCTGATTAATTCCTCCAGATTCACTCAAAGGTGTTACACGTGTTTTATTACCCATCTGCTGCAGAATTTCGGGACCTGCCTCACCAACAATAGCAGTACCACTTAACAGATTTCCGCCTTTTGCAAGATAAGCAACTTTATCAATCGTTTTTAGATCAAGCCCAAAATGTGAGCCACCTATTCCGGGCACCCAGTCCGGAATATCAAACGAAATTTTATTTAATCCTTTTATCATACCGTTCACAGCACTAATAACACCATTTACCAAAGATATAACACCATTTATCGGAGCTTTTGCAATGCCTACGATTCCATCAAATATACCTTTAAAAATACTAACAATTCCGTTCCATGCCTGCTTCCAGTTCCCGGTAAAAACTCCTGTAATGAATTGAATTATTCCGCTGATTACTTGAATGATTCCACCAATAACCTGGCTGACATTGCTTAGCAGTGCTCCAAAAAATGAAATAGCTTCTGAAACAACTGCTCCTATTGTATTTGCTAAAAGCAAAAACGCGGGAATTAATAATGCAGAAAGCAGCTGAATAATGAAGTTGATAACGGGTGTAAGCACTTCAATTAGTCCTGAAAGTTTAGCTATTATGTCAGCAATGCAGTTTTTCACTGTTTCCCAAACAGGAAGTATCGCATTATTCCATATATCCAGTAACACATCTTTTACTGCTGTTAATATAGGATATAAAAAAGAATTCCACAAAGTCTGTAAAATCTCAATCAGGTTACTGATCATATCATTTACATTTTTCCTGAATTCCTCATTATTGTTATATAGGTCGATTAATGCAGCTGTCACAAGAGCAATTATACCAATAACCGCCAAGATAGGTCCTGTAAGCCCTGATACCATCGTTCCCATCATTCCCGCCTGTTCTGCTGTACCAAATAATGCTAATTTAAATTTTGCGAATAATCCAAGAGCCGTACTAATCGGTCCTGCCAAAGCACCAATTAAAACAAGAAGCGGTCCAACTGCAGCAATTATCCCACCGACAAAAACAATTGTCTGTCTTATTTCCGGATTTAGATTTTTAAACCATTCTGTAAAATCTTTTAAAATATCTGCTAAAGATTCAAACACCGGCCCAAGGGCACTTTGAATAACATCTCCCAGTGCCGCTCCGGCAAGAGTAAGGTTATTTAATGCAACTTTAGCTTTATCTGCTGGATCCATAGTTGCTTCAAAACTTGCATCAAGCTGCCCACTGGAACTTTCAACAAGTTTAAGCATTTCTTCAAACTCAAATCGGCCGCCTTTTATAGCATCAGCTAAATCTGGACCGGCCTTAGTTCCGAAAACTTCTATTGCTTTTGTCGTTGCACTTGCTATATCCGGACATTTTGCTATTTCTTCTAATGTTTTCTTAAACTCAACTTTCGCATCTTTCCCTTCAGCACTGAAATTAGATATGGCCTTTTTCATACCGCTGAATGCTATTTCGGTATTTACTCCGGCTTTTTCCCAGCTTGCAAAAATTGCAATGCTTTCCTCCGTGGTATAGCCAAGTGCTCTCATTGGGGCTCCATATTTTGTAATATTCCCAGTTAAAGCATCAATTGAAATACCACTTGCCTGAGAAGCGGTTGTCAAAGCATCAAGAACTGATGTATATTCTTCAGCGGGTATACCAGCATCACCCATTGCCCTGCTTACAAGCGCTACAGCGTTCGATACGTCTGTTTTGTTTACAGATGCAAATCTTAAAAACTTTTCACTTGCATCCTCTAATACTTTGCCAGTGAATCCAAAACGTGTATTAAGATCAGCCAGTGAGTTTGAAATATCCATTGCATCGAATGGAGCTTTAGCAAAAACATTATCAAAACTTTCTTGTAGTTTAGATAACGCATCACCTGTTGCGCCAGTTCCTACAGCAATGTTATCGTATGCTTCATCCACTGACATCCATGCTGCATATGCAGCAGTTCCTGCAGCAGCTATTGGGGCAGTAATGTTCTTATTGAGAGAACCGCCTACTTCCTTTGTTTTGCTGCCGAAGTTTTCTATTTTCTTTGCATATTCTTCAATCTGTGCTGAACCGCTTTTTAATTTTCCGTTTACTTCATCAAGCCCTTTTTTATAGTTATTTAAAGTGGCCTGTGCATTATTTAAAGCATTTTTCTTATCAGAAATTGCTTTTTCGTTACGGTTTTCAGCGTTTTCAAGATTTTTTAGTTCTTCTTTCAAGGTATCAACTTTTGCTGTATAAGCATCGGTTTGACTTGACAGATATCTTTGAGTATCTCTCAGCTTGTCCATTGACTTAGTAGAACTGTCCCACTGACTTTTTGCCAGTTTAAAAGAAGAGTAATTTTCCTGAGTTAAGGAGTTAATAGTTTTTAATGATTTTGCAAAGTCTGCTGTTCCATCAGCCTTGAATACTAGACCTACTTTTTTTAAATCATCTGCCATTTTTAACTTTACTCCTTTCTATACGAAGATGTATGCTCAATAATTCATCAAACAAAAAAGGAGACATATTCCAGAACTCCTCTTCAGTCATATTTAGAATTTTTAATGCAAAGTAAAGATTTTCTTCAAAATTCATTTCTCCTATATCTTCATCCTCTACATCTTCATATCCTCTTTTTTTTTCAGCTTTTCCATCTTATTTTTGAATTCAATAAATAATTTTTCTATTTCACCGGCATCAATGGGAACGAGCATCATTGCTTCCTCCTCATCAACTTTTTTACCATTTGAACGCAAAATGACATAAATCATTTTTGCTGCGATTTCAATATTTAAATCTTCTATTGCTTCTTTTTTTGCTGTTTTTAATTTTTTTTGTAATTTATCAATCCCTGTTTTCTTGATTAAATATAGAGTTAAAAAATTAACTTTAACACTCAAAAGTTCACCATTTTCCAAGCGAATATCTTGTTCATCCATATACTATACCTACTCTTTGCCCACAACACTTTGAAGATCTTTATCATTTAATATTGGTTTACTAAAGAATAAATCTTCTGTTAATCCCTCTATTGCTTTTACCGTAGTATTTACCTCATTTACAATATTTCCATCTTCATCAAAGGGATATGCTTTAATTGTTAAGGTATCGTTCTGCTCAGAAAAAGAATCCTCTTTAGTTGCAATATCATCAGTATTACTTGTTAATTTACATTTTGGATACCATTGAAATCTTTTTTCTCCACTACGTAATTTTACCGTTTTCCCAAATGCAAAAAATGGTCTGTCATTTGGTGCACCACTTGAAATAAGTCCATTAGAGCTTATTTTATCACCGCGCATCTTTGCAATATCTTCTGCTGGAAAAGCAACAACTTCAACCGCTATTTCGATTGATGTGACATCGGTCACAGAATCATAAACAGCTCCCGATGCTTTAACTTCAACCGTATCGCCATTTTCTGTGACTGAAACATTTTTTACCACATTAGAAGTTATAACTTCTGCATCATAATTTGGTGTGAAATCAGCACTTTCTTCATCTGGTATATTAAAACAGTATCTTAATCCACCGACTGTTTCCTTAACAGGTGGTTTCTTTACTTTGTTTGTCATTCTTATTCTTCCTCCTTATCTAAATCAAATTGTTTCTCTTTTTAAAATCACTGATATATTTATCTGAATTTCTATTCCATGTCGGTACTAGATGTGGTGTTCCACCTTTTTTCATTTGAACAGAACCATCCTCGACCATTCTTCCATAATATTTTCCCCATCCCACTGCAATATCATCTTTCGTCCGTCTATACGTAAATGTATCAATAAGGTGAGTATATCCTGCTTTTGATATTTTCGATCTGGGCCTTGGCAGTTTTTTTAGGTCATTGACAAAATTCTGTGCAATTTTTTCCTCTTCATCAAGCATACTTTGCGGATCTGAAAGCTTTATATAATCTTCTAGACACTTGTTCAAATCCAAGAAACCATCAAATTCATCATTCATTTTCAACTGTAACTTCCAGATTAAAAAAGGAATGATAATATTTTTTATCTTTCCCTGTATCTGCAATATATTCATGCTGTATAATCGGATGAATTCCATATTCTCTCAATCTGTCTCTTAATTTTAATAACGCCGGATTTCTTGGCTCCCGAGCAAAAAAAGATATCTGATACGTTTCTACTGTGGAATATGTTTCGTCACTTGCTACTTTATCTTCCCAGATATAGTCCCAAAAAACTATCCTTGGATACACTTTAGAGTTGGCAATAGACGACTCACCTTCATTAACAGCAATCCCAAGAGATTTAAGAAGTTCTATTAATTCATCTTTCTTCATAATGATCCTCCCAGTTTGTCAAAGTAATATCACTATGTTTAAAACCATTGCTATCTTTATAATGAAATACATTGTATACTTTCTGATATCCACCATCAATCTTAAGTACGCAGTTTGAATCAATTAATTTCTTCATATACGGAAGTCTTATTTTTGAAGTAATATCTATTCCATTAGCTTCTATACTGCTTCTCAGTTTATCGCTGATACTCAATTCACAATAACATACACACATTCCAGTATATTTTAGATATTTAGTCGCCCGAATATCATCATCTTCACAAATACGATATATTTTGGCTACTCCATCATTGTAAACCGGCAGTTGAATCCTGCTCTTCATCTTCAACAACTCCTTTAAATTTTGAAAACTGCCATTCTAAAATGCTTGATGCATAGTTTATTTTAAATTCATCAATACGCTTATAATACGCGTACAGCACATAATTCTTCAACAGTCCTCTGGCTATTAGATCAGTATCGTAATCAACATCAGGGCAAAGCGAATAAAAATATCCGTCAGCTTCATTAAAATCCATCTTCAATGATGAATCTTTATAAAAATGAGGGATTTGAAACCCATCCCTCATTTCATCTATAAGCTGCTCTAAAGTTTTGTCATCTAAACGAAATTTCATTTTTACTCACTAGCTGCAGCAGGGTTATTCACTTGAAAAAATTTTGGAACAAATTCTTCAAGTTTAGTAGGGTCAAAATAATAGCACACATCATCATCTACTGCTCTACCGTTGCCGTAGCATTTTCCAATTACAACATCTGCATCATCAAGAGCTTTTGTCTGATCGTATTCTTTAATGCTGACACCTGAAATTCCCATAGTATAGTAGTCTGGGCTGTCAATTAAAAAACCAGCAGCCCCTTGAGGACAGTTTGCTGTAGGAATCTTTCTGATTTTATCAATTGAACACATCACATAATTACCAGCATATGTTTGTGCATACAGCGCTGGATCGATATAACCAAATTCATCCATTGGGTTACAGACTAATGCAAGTCCTGGAATTGTTCTTAAGCCTTTATGACATAACTGCTGTTTAACCGGGGCCATTTGTTTAGGTGAAAAACCGGTTAATGTCGCATGTTTTGTTTTATCCTTACGTGTACCATCTTCATTTGATTTTTCAATTTGTTTGAATACACCAATTGGTGAAGTTTTACCGTCACCTTGCAAAAAAGCATACTCTAAACCGTCATGCATGACATCTCCTAAAATAGCATTAAAATATTTATCGACAAAAGGATTTGCTAAATCACGAATTGCTTTAGGAATAACTAAATATGCAGTTAATTTTCCTAATTCGATATTTAATGATGTAAATGTTGCTCCTAACTCACCTACAACCGCACCGGTCAATTCACCCCATGCAAATGTACCTGATTTTGAGGCTACTAACCATTTTTTCACATCGGCAGGTGCAAATGTGCATAATGATAACAAGTCAGATTGTTTTTTAATATCTGCCAATGTGTTATCAACAATCGTATTAGGAATCAAATCAATTTGGCTCCCTGTGATTGCCTGCTTAACATCATTCTTTAGCAGATCGTAAAACTTATTTTCTTCGTTTGATAGTGTTCTTAAACCTAATTTAGCATTTGCAGCATTGTTTGCGTTAGCATTATTTGCTTCAGCAACAACTTCTTTAATCAGTTCCTCATACCGGTCACCTATCAACATTTCCGCAACCTCTACAATAGCACTGGATTTATCTTCTGCTTTTTCTAAAATTTCTTTTGCTTTATTAATTGTTGCACTATTGATTTTATTAAATTTCATAATATACCTCTTTTCTTTTTAGTTTTTTGTATCAAAAAAAGCATCCCAACCATTTGACTTTTTATCCTCAAACTTTGATAATGCCTCTTTTAATTTTCTATTTTCTCTTGCAAGCTCTTTATTGCGCATAATTTCATGTCCTAAATGATATTGAGCATTGATACTTTGGTTTACAGCATTTTTTTGAATATCAGTTGCAAACCCCCACTCAAGTGCTTCATCCTGAGTAATCCAGGTTTCCTCATCCATCATTTTTTGAATCGTATCTTCATCCAGATTTGAAACTTCTTTATAAATTTCAATCGATGGTCGAGTAATTTTTTCTAAATCATCTGCCTGTTTTCTTAACGCATTAGCATCACCGCTGGCATAACTCCATGCATTATGAATCAACAGCAGTGAAGCATTGGTCATAATTCTTGTTTCACCTGCCATAAAAATAACTGATGCCGCTGAACATGCAAAACCATCACAAACAGTTGTGACTTTATGCTTAAAAGTCTTTAAAAGTGAATATATTGCTAACCCTTCAGCTACCTCCCCACCATAAGAATTGATCCGGACTCTTAAATTAGTATCAATTTCTGACAGTTCTTTTGCAAAGTTAAACGCTCCTACATCACTATCTCTCCATTTCCATGATGTTATATCACCAAATATATATAGCTCAGTTTCCTCTTCATTAATCCTGCTGAATTCATAAAATTTTTTGCATTCATTATTTCTCATCGTCATTTTTCACCCCCTTTCAAATCAGTACTATAGTTTTTAGTAAATCTTCTTTCCCATGCCCATGGTTCATCAATGATCGGCTGATTCAATAATTTCAAGATATCATTGTGGCACCAGCCGTTCGAATACAGCTTATCTAAGTTTCCAGCATTCTCGATAACATCGATATGTTTAATGCATAATGTATTGACCAAAATGCGATCACCTCTAACATATGCATCCTGACCGACCCAGCAGTGATTCATCCCGTCATTCAATTCCTCGATGATAGGACTGGCAGCATATGTAATAAATTCATTGTTTGCATCGCTTTTTTCTGTTACTTCACCATAAAAAACACTCTTCGGTATCCCCAAGGCAATCGCTGTATTAGTAAATACTTCATCTTTTAATGCCTTAATATCTTGAGAAGTTAAAGTACATTTAGAATCAATAGCACTAATATCAATCCCATTGCTTTGAATAATTACGCGTAAATCATCACTAGTTAATTCTTTTTTGACTTTTTCAGAATACTCATTTCCTGTCATAGGTTTACCAGTTTCACGGTCAATTAAAGTTCCGACACCAGGAAGAGTTAACTTATATTTAGGCAATTTACTTTTAACGCCTTTGATTGCAGCTGTCCAGCCAATCTCATTTTCTTCACTTACTTTTCTCAAAAGATGTAATAACCTGTCATTTTTATATTTGAATAAGACCGCATCTTCGCTTGTGAAAGTACGATTTAAATTCATCGTCTTGCCTCCAGATTCAATTGTAACATTAGTATAATTTCGTGCACAGGTTACACTATTATCTTCGGTGAAGTTAGTTGCCCGATATATACTGCTGTCACTTAACTGAACCACTAGGCATCCATCGCTATCACTACACATCTTCAAGACAACCTGTTTCCAAAAATCAGTTGCAAATTCATTGGGATTTGGTCGCACATTTAATACATAATCAGTCACAGATGCATCATGATCATCGGATATTACATCAAAATGACATTTTGAAATTAAATCTGCAATCTTATTGTACCCTATTTCTAAGGCTAAGTTTGTCAAGTAATTCTTTGTGGCAATCATGTCAATGTAGAAATCAACAATATTCCCCTCATTATCTTTCTTTTTAATTCTAAAGTTAAAAGCTATCTTAATCACCTCCTTTAGACGTATATAACAACTTCATCTAATAAATTTTCCGCACTCATAGCAACCACAAATGACATGAAACCATCATTTTTCCTTAGTTTAGGCTCAATTTTCCCATATGCCTTATTTCCATATTTATCGATAGTTACAGATGTATTATTAGTGTACCAACGCATAATCGCACTATCACCAAAGTTTATCCTGTTATCTGAAAATGCTTTTTCAATTATTGGGGCTGTTAATACGTTTATAGAGCCCAGGTTTCGAATCATTCTTACAATACCATACGGGTCTTTCTTTGTTTCTTCGCTAATACCAACAGTTTGAAAACATTCTCGAAACAGCTTAAAACGATACGTGTCCATGACAATTTTTTTAACATTGTACTTTTTCATCGCTTCCATGCACCATTTAACGATGTCAGGTATTGATAAACTTGTATCATCAACAATTTCGTAATCCGTATAACTTGGAATACCTAAATTGTTGATTAACGGAAATTTGATATTTTCAAAATACGGACTATTTTTACAGCACCAGGTATGCTGACGCCAAATATATTCGCCATCAATCTTGAAAAGAATTCCTGCACTGGCAAAGTCTCGAATATCAGCATAATCAATTCCGATGATACAGTCTCTGCCTGCCATATCCGGCATTTTTTTAGGAATCTTCAATTCAACATCTGAATAACATGCACTTAGAATATTTTCCCAGGATGCTACCTGTACATCATCATTGCGAGCAGGAAGATTCATACGTTTCGTAATAAATTCAGCTCGTTTTGATGGCAGTTTTTTCATTTCAAGATAATCATAGTGAATCTGATTTTTCAAAGCCGGCATATAGTCAATTGATGGGTTTGCTTTTATCCAGCATCCAGGAATTTCAACTTCTTTAATATCATCAATGCAGCATAAAAAAGGAAAATAACCAAGTTCGTTATTCCCCGTCCTTAATATTTCATTACACAGTGATAGTAGTTCATCCAACGGACCGTCACGAACATAGCCTTGTGTAGTGATAATAAATTTTCTTGCATGTTTTATTTTACCCAACTGTGAAGCAAAAACATTTATCTGATCATAGTTTTCATATGCATGATATTCATTGTAGAGCAAAGCTCCTGATTTTTTTCCATCTTTTGTTTTCGCATTAGATGTATTAAATCTAAGCTCACTGCGTGTAACTAAATTAAGAATTTTTTCTCTTGATTTATAGAATTTACCTTTGAACTTGTTCCAATGTGTTTCAAGCATTTCATATACAACATTAAAACTATCTTTAGCCTGATTCTCATTGTTAGCAATAATATCAATGTGATAATTTTTAATATTATATACTGGGGTTTGCAGAAAATTCATTAACGGCATCATAAAGCCGTCTTTACCATTTCCCCGTCCCATCAGAATAATAAAGGTTGGAAATAATGGAATATCATCTACATACATAAAAACAAAAGCATATACAAACTTTTGATACTGAAACAGTTTATAATAGTTTTTTTCACAGTATTTAATGCATTTTTTATACATTTCTTCATCAAAAAACACATCATTTCTAGCTAATGTTGGCTTGACAATATTCTTAATCAGCATTTTTCGCTGCTTATTTATCTTGTCAGGATTCCTGTTACACCAGTCGAGATAATCATTGATTTCTTTACATATGATCACTTAATATCACTAGATATAATCATCTGCATCATCTTCCTTTGTCTCCGGGTTTTGAAGCCCTAAATCCTGCAGTATTTTAAGCATTGTCGATGTTACCTTCATGATATTCTGTATGGATTCATTAGGCTTTTCGCTGACAAAACCATTACCCGATGTGACTTCATAGCGTAGTCCTTTATCTCGAATATCTTTTTGAAGTTTCCTTTTTAAATCCCAGTATTTCATATAATCATCAACCAGATCGGTATAAAAAGACTGGTGTTTCCCTTTGGCAATCAGCTGATCGATTAAATCTTCTTTAACTTCGCTTTTTTTCATGCTATCACCCCTTTCAATTATTTCAGCTCAATACCGTCTATCACATACGCGAAGATATTCTTACTTAGTTATAGCCACATACCCGTTCTCCATTTAAGTGCAGCATTCGAGAATTCACCGGGGGGCTTACCACTTTTCTTCGGTTAATCTTTTCTTTGATGGTTTCTTCCACTTCCCTGACCTTCCTTCAACAATTTCATGACAACTGAAGCACAAGCTGACAAGATTATCCATATCTAGCGCATAACTAAAATAATCTTTCATGGGTTTTATATGATGTACATACCTTGCTTTTGTTACACATACCTTTTTGATTGGATGATGATCAACAACGAAGTTTCCTTTACATCTTTGACATTCATTATTGTCTCTGTTTAATACTTCTTTTCTAACGTCCTTCCACTCTCTTGATACGTAGAATGCATGTTCATTCCCTTTGTTGACCAGTGTTTGGATTTCTTCTAGAGATCTTCTTTTTTTTGACAAAGTAAACAACACATCCTTCCGTTTCTAATTTATTGATATACACATCAATGTCTTCAACAATTTCATTTAATTCATAGTATATGTTATCTTTCACATAACCAAATATAATATTTTTATTAATTTTATTTTCTGTAGTTATCTTCTTTATATAATCGTCATTAACAAATTTTCCTAATCCTGCATGATACATATAACTCCCCTTTCGAATAAAACAAAAAGAAACCCTTTCGAGTTTCTTCCTGACAAAGTGTTGGTTAACTGTTGATGTGGTGTTCTTTCAAAAACTCCACAATATCATAATAACACATTTTTTCGTGAACATTGTTGCAACTTTACTTTTTTTTCAAAATTTTATTAATTTCTTTATTAATATTACGATACATAGTACTTCTGTCCATTTTGTGATTCTTTGCTGTTTTTGTATGATTTAAACCAATGCAGTATATTTCCATCATCATTGTCTGCACCTCTAAAGGAATTTGATCAAACAATACCCTTACATCATTTATCTTACGAATATATTTATCACGCTCTAATATTAGGTTTTCTTCATCAATTAGCAACGAATTTATTCCCTGCATACTGAACGGTATTTTATTTTCAATGTGATATTCTTTTGGTGCTATTGATTTAACACCTACAAGCTGTACGTGTATAGCTTCCAACTGATTAGTCAGAGATATGATTTTACGATTGTAATAACCGCATGATGTTACATCTCTGATAAACTGTTTTCTATCTTCCTTGGTTACTTCATTTTCTTCCATTAAGCCTCTCCTTTAATATTTCATAATTATCTGCAATATAGATATATGTATTTATATCCAATCCACTGTACTCCTGTCGTTCATGACTGTAAATTGATGGCTGTTTAGGATAATCTTTAAAATAATGATTTAATGCTTTCTCATACATTCCAATATACTTTCCTAATTCTTTATCAGAAATATAATTATTCAATTTACTTCCCTCCTCGTGCTGTTTAAAACATTATATAATAGCTATTATCTTCTTTCCTCTAAAATGATATTTCAATCATCTTTATCTACATTCATGCTATTTACTCAAATTATTATTTTTATTTACATATTTCCAATCTTCATAAATTCCTAATTTCTTGTATTTCTTTTTTGTTTTTCTCGGTAATCTCGGTTTCTTATGATTGACTTTATTTATCATATTAACACAATCAACAAAATTAGAAAGAGCATCACAAAAAAGGTTAATTGCGTTTTGAAATGTTTCTAATACTCCTTCACCCACCAACTCAATTCCTTTCGAAATTTTTTCAGCACTGTTTAGATTTTCCATTATTTTGCTCCTTAAACGCGCAATATATCCAAGATGTTATATTGCATTTATATTTTCTCTCTAATCCCTTGCTACATAAGCGATTAGAGAGATTTTTTTATTAAAATAGTTTTTGTTAAATTTCTAAATCCTCCTATGTCCTTAAATCTCTCTTATTGCTTAATTCATAAGCAATTTGATTTTCTTTATTGTAGCCTATTGGAATGATTGATTTAGGACCGCTTCTGTTTTTTTCGATTACCAGATAATAATTTTCTGCATTGCTTTTTTCGTCCTTCCAGACAAATATAACTTTGCTTGCACTCTGTTCAAGCTCGCCCGAATCTCTTAACATTGATAAATTAGGCTGTTTAGCGTTTTTAGTTGCTTCTCTGTTTAATTGACAAAGTCCAATAATCGTACAGTTGTTATCCAAGCTCATTTTTCTTAGCTCCTTGGCTACTTCTGTCATTTTTTCATAACTGTTCTTAGCCCGTACACCAATAAGCCCTACATGGTCCACAAACACTATAAAATGCTTATCGCTTTTATAGCTCATAATGAACGATCTTAATTTATCCAATGTTGATGAATGATTTATAATGTCAATATGTCTTTTTGAAATATCATCAATTGCATCATTAACAACATTCATATTTTTTTGTGGCAGTGTCTCATACTGCTCAAGCATTTTTTGATTTAATTTTGAATTGATAGAAATAAGTCTTTGATACAGCTCCTCTTCTACCATTTCGAAATTGAAATACACACAAGGATAATTGCGAGACAGATCATCTAATAGATTTATAGCTATACCTGATTTACCTACTCCGGTAGCACCGGCAAGTATAACAAAGTCATTTTCCTTTAAATTAAGCTTCTTTTCCAAATTACTAAACCTTGTAAATTTGATATTGTTCTTATGCTTGGTAATTGAACCTTTGAGCAGTTCTTTAGTAAGCCTCGTCGATGAATAAGACCCTAAAGATGCAAAATTGTTTGTATCCTTGTAAAATTCATCAATTGTAATTTCATCATTCTGGAGCTTTTTAGCAGTTGCTAATAGAGCTTTTTTCTTGTATTCCTTAACTGCATAATCCTGATACTGTTCAAATAGAGCAGTTGTTGCGGTACTTGTAGAACAGGCAATAACAAGATCAACATCAATTCCCTTTACTGCTAGGATATCCTCTAAAATAATAGTTTTATTTTCCTTATACGACTTTTTTATAGCAGTAAATATATCGCGATGCTTCTTATCGAAATATGATGGTTTTAGAATCGTTAAATCCAATAATTGCGGTTTAACAAGAAACATACCGATTAGATCGTCCTGATAATTATTCATATCCGCTCATCCATTCATTATCATCATTTGTATTGTTTTTAGAAACTGTACTGATTTCATCTTCCCATCTTTCGCCGTTAAGCCATGTGGAAGCGTGAGGTATAAATCTTTCATTCTGCCACTGTTCTGTCTCTTTATAATCAACAACTGCGCTTAACATCTTTTGCAGTACAGTTTCATCGGTACATTTTTTAACAAAAACATCAAATGCTTTTTTCTTGTTCGTATGTCTTGGATATACACTCCAGAATCTTTTAAATGCATCATTTTTATCAAATTTTGCACTATATATATTACTAGTATTATATTCTATATTATTATGTAAACTTTGTTGCCTACCCCCGTAAACTTTGTTTACTGGTAGCAACTCGGGAACTACTGCTTTATATTCACAAAATTTAACACCGTTTATTACATTTTCTTTCTTGCTGATAAAACCATCATCTACTAATTTTTTTAGACATTTAGATACTCCCTGAAGTGTTGAATTAGTCCAATCCGCTAAATATTGTCTACTTCCTGTATATGCTAAATCTTGTGTTTGTGAAAAGCCGTAAATAATTGCATAAATAAGCAGTGCATTACCTTTTAACTTTAAATCTGATATCATCCATCCTAAAATTGTTATGTAGTTGCTTTGTCTAACTTTAGTCTCCATCACTTTCACCTCTCAACATTCTTCAAGTTTTAAACTAAGCTGTGTTTCAATTTTAGATGTTTCAATCATTTTATTTAATCCTTCATCAGCGGTCTGATTATGTGTTATGTAAAACATTTCTCTATGTGCCAATTTATCATCTTTTGACGAATATTTTTTACCATCTGATTTTTCATCAAAAATTACAATTTCTAAAACTTCAAAAACCAAGTCGCTTAGATTATACTGTTCAAATTTATTACTTACTTTTAGATGCTGCCACCATCGAAATAGTGGCGGTTTTATTGTTTTACCTATATAGCTTTTAAGCGTATGTTTATTTGTTATCCTGTAAATATATCCTGCTAAATTATTTTCATTATCTTTAGGGATACCTAAATGATCATTTTCATCAATCCATGGATTATTAGAACGTATTTTATTCATTAATTCATCACGGCATGCGGAAGAACAATAACTTCCATATTTATTTTGGTGATTATACAATTTTTTTCCTCCGATTACCGTAAATACTTTTCCGCATATATCACATTTCATTTTATATTCTTCGTGATGATATTTATACCAGTATTCATTGCTGTCTGATAGATAGTAATAACGTTCCCCTGATATCATCATTTTTGTTTTTCTAAAGGGGTAATTGCCATGTTTATTAATAATTAACTGCTTTGCTGTTTCTCTATTATCACTAATTATTACATCATCAGTAATTAATTTTTTTCCAATCAGAGTATTCATATCAACTTCAAATAATCTATAAAAATAATAAGCCATTCAACCCCTCCATTCCTTAAATAAATATCTAATTCCCAAAACGAGCGACAAAATAAACGCAATAAGCATTATTAGGAAAAATATTAATGCTATTTGTTTAGACGTCATCTTCTTTCACTTCCATTTTAATTAAATTAGCACATTGCACTGGAAAGAAACGGTTTTCTTCGAATGGACTATCGGATATTGTGCCATCAACGTATTCTCTATGAATTGCATTTTTGCTAATCAATCCAATTTGGCAAATAAGTTTTTCAATACCATCATAAACCCACATATTAGGCTTTAAATCTTCGAATTTGTATGGTTTGTTTAAATAGATATTTTTTAGCTCGGCTTCATTCTTAACTCCAAAATGTTCACAAAGGTTTCTTATTGTCATTTTCATACAATGTGTCTCAAAACGATAGTCGTGGACATCGTCTAAAATCTTAGAATATTTTCCTTTTAGTTTAGTATTTGCATCAATGCAGTTTTTTAATTGCTCATCGCAAGCTCCCCAATTATGATATAGCATCTTAATATAGTCTATTAATTCTTTCTTAGTTAGATTTTTTAAAGTATTGTCACTATGTAGCTTAAAGTGCTTAAATTCCGATGTATTTTCTTTTGGTTTAAAATGTTCATTGATTAAATCAAAATATTTTTGTTGAAAGTCTCTAATAATTTTAATTGCCTCTTCGCCAGCAATTTCAACTTTAACTTCAGCTAGATTATTTAGTACTTCTAATATTGCATTTATTGCTTGTCCGCCCTTAACATACAACTCTATATATTCTTCTTTACTAAGCATTTTCCTTACACCACTCTTTCCATTCTTCTTTGTTTTTTACATCAATAAAATCACTATCATTAAATGTCATATCAAATATTTCTAATTCTTCACACGCTTTATCTAATGCTTTTTCTAAACTCATACAATAAGAAATAACTCTAACTAATTCCGCCACATTTTCATCTCTAAAAGGATTTATATTGCAAGATAATTTTTGTAATGCTTTGGAAGCTTTGTCTTTATCGAACTTCCAATCTTGTTCATTCTTCATCAAATCCACCCCAGTTCTTTACATTGTTGATTAATTGCTTTCAACATATTCATGCTAATGTGACCACTTGAGTCGACAGCAACTTCTTTTTCATTCTTTTTTATAAAAGAACAAGTCCTAAATCCACGCTCATAAATGATACTGCATTGACTTTCATACACTTTCTTCCACCCTAATTCCTCAAACATTTCTTTAGCACTCATCTTTATCACTCCCTAAATACGGTTTTGGCAAAGGCATCCATGCAATAACCCTATATTTATAATTATTCATTAACGGATATATCCACTCATGTGATTCATTAATATAAGCTACATTTATATGAGGATTAAGATATTTATCTTCATATGTAATCAGTACTTTCACAAACATTGGTGGCAGTTTCTTTTCAACTGGTATCCATGTTGTTTTATCAACTAACTCTTGTAATAATAAATACTTTTCATTTAGAATGTCTTTTGGAATGTCTTTAAATGTATTATGTTCGCAAAATATATTTAATGCTTCTTGATATTTATTTCCCAAAATTCTGTTTCTCCTTCTTTAAAATATTTGCACCACTTGGCTCTTAATCTACAAAAAAAAATCAAAATACTTATGCTTTATTTCACACACATAACTTTTTGAATCGCTATTATGTACATGACTATATCTAAAATATTTACAATTCATGCAGTGCTTATAAACACCATTATTTTCCATCATTCCTATCTCCTAATTAAGATCCTGCACTCATCAGATAATAGGAAATTAAGTGATAAATTTGATCTGACTAATCCACAAACTGAAATTTTCATAATACCATAATTATCAAAATAATATTTTTCTATTTTAATTGCCTGATTACTAAAATAAAATTGTTGAAACTTTTTTAAATGAAGTTTCTTTCTAATTAAAAATAAAATCAATTTATTTAACATTTTCATCATCCTTTTCCTTCTGTCCTAAATAATCAACGATTAAAATTGTTATTATTGCTTCTGCTGCGATGGTTAGGATCACGCCTAGCCAAAAATCACTTATCATTCAATCACCTCTAAAACTTCAAATTTTCGAGTTTGCGCCGTTTTTGTTCGTTTGAGAGTGTTGTATACTTACGAGTAGTTTTTAAGTCTGTATGACCGAGAATATCAGCTAAATCTAAATAATTACCACTGTTTTGGTTTAGAAACACTCGTGCAAATAAATGCCTAAAGGAATGTGCATGCACATATTCTTTTTTTACCCTAGCCATTCCTGCTATTTTTTTCATTCTTCGCCATATCGTGCTTTTGGCCGGCATCTTCCCGTCTTTCTTCCCAAGAAATATATATCCTGTAGTGATTTTATTTTCTTTGCAGTATTTCTTTAATTCTCTCCTTAGATCCTGACGAACTGGAACAACTCTTTCTTTTCCTTTATTGAAAACCTTGATATAGTACTTCTCCAAATTTTCGACTGTAAAATATTTAAGCTCTTCTATACGTATTCCAGTCATTGCCAGAGTAAGCATGATGTAGTATGTCTGCATCATATTCATTCTTTTAGCCATTCTTAGAAGCCTTTTATAGTCTTCTATTGTTAATACATCTTCATTGTTAAAAGCTGCCTGCTGTCTTATTTTTTTGATTTTAAGTTCAGGCATATCCAGCCATTTAAAAAATTTATTAAGTGTTGTTATCCAGCTGTTTGCTGAATTGACTGAATCGGATATATCACGAAGATAACTTTTATATTCGATTGTAATGTCTTTTGAAATATCAACATCACAATATCCACTGTCTTCAAGCCAAGTGATGAATTTAGATATTCCATTTTTATATGATTTTAATGTATTTTCTGCCAGTTCATCATGTTTCTGCTCGATTATCCATAGATCAAGATTTTTTTCCAAATCTTTCTTTTTCATACGCTCCTCCTGTTAAATTTTCAATCAATCAACACTTTGCTTTTTTGCATTTTTACACCTTTTTTAGATGGAATCGGTGCGCAATATAACCTATATATTATATTGCATTTATATTTTCTCTCTAATCCCATATGTACCAACGAATTAGAGAGATTTTTTTATTAAAATAGTTTTTATGGTTTTCTATCCTCTAAATTTGCTACTCCTTTTTAATCAAGCCATTTATTATCTGCTGCTATGAATCCAATCACTGAACCTATCGTTAAAATTGTCCAGATTATTCTAAATACGACTAATGATGTGTCTTTACTGGTTAAACTTTCTACAGCATCATTTATTTTTTTGTTTTTATAAAATTTTGAATTATCTTCGATTGTATTATTTTTGAATGAAGTAAAAATGGTACCTTTATATTTTGTCTTTAAAATATAATATTTATATCTTATTGTTCCAGATTCATGAATTGTCTTTAAATACCTGCTTTCAGGCATATCTATCTTATTATAAGGAAACACATGATCATAAAATTTAATTTTTTTACTATGTTTAGATTCCCGGCTTACAGTATCCCACGTCCAATATGTTTCGGTTCGACATGTTCTGTTTTTGCCGCTCCCACTACAAACCGTTCTAGTATGCATAGTGTAATGTTGTTCTACTTTTTCGATGTACATATATTTGTCACCAATTTCCGGATATGTAACAGTATCAACAGCTTCTAATGTAGAATATGCAAATGCATCCCCAACATTGGTATTGATACCATATTCAAACATTTCTTTATCTGTTACTTTCAAAGCACTTAAATACTGATCATCTTTATCTATTTTTGATTGCTCCATTGCTCCGTTTATTAACAAACCGACAAAAATCATTACAGCTAGTATTGTGATACAGAAAATCAATTCTCTGGCCTTTATCTCTATACCATTAATGGAAAATGCTTTCTTGTCCCATTTCATTTTATTCACCGAATAAATCTTGCGGAGCATCACTTGAAGCACTGTATTCTAAATATTTAAATTCTTTTTTTTCATATCCCACTAGCGATAAGAAGAATCTTTGCGGGAATTTCTTTACATAACGGTTATATGACTCAACAGATGAATTGTGATTTTTTCTATGCTGTGCTATTAAATTCTCTGTTGTTGACAGTTCGGTCATAAACTGTTGATAATTTTTATCAGCTTTTAAATCCGGGTATGCCTCAGCTGTTGCTTTAATCATTGTATTTACATTCTCAATTTCATCAGTGTTGCTCCGTGTTTCGGCTATTTCCTTTAGTGTTTCAGCTTCGTGCTGATCATAATTTTTGACACAGTCAGCAAGATTATAAACAAGATCGATTCTTCGCTTTTCTTGAACATTTATATCTGATAAAGTTTTTGATACTTTTTCCTCATATCCTATTGCTGTATTCGCTGTAGTCTGTATCCAGATAAAGCAGCATACAATTACCGAAATAATCCCTCCTACAATTAATAATAATGTTTTACTGTTTTCTTTAATGCTTTTCATTTCTCTCAACCTTTCTTTTTTAATATTCGAAACCACCAAAATAATAATGATCTTTGTGGATAGTAACTCTTGTAATTTTCTTCTTTTTAAATATCCTTCTAAACTGTTTTACTGCCTTTTTATAGGCTGTTTCCCTTGTTTCTGCATAAATAACTAAGGGTAGTACAATTACCTCACTTTCTATGTAGACATAATATTTAAACATCGCCTTCTATGCCTAATCTGCCTTCAAGCTCGATAATATATTCATTGTTGTTGATAATCTGGCATTCAGCTGCTCTCAGTTTTTTTAACACTTCATCAAGATTATTTTCAAGCTGTTCAATGCGTGTATGCGCCTGCTTAAGTTCATTCATTACATAGGCTTCTGTACTTTTGTATTTATCCATTTCCACACCTCCAAATATTCAGTTTTAACTTATTTTTATTTGCCCACTCTTTTACAAATTCCTTTACATGATCATCTGGAATATAATCATTTTTACCATAGCACTGTTTTATCTCTTTTTGCTTAAGCTCCAATGTTACATACGGTCTATTCGGCTCTTCTTTTTTTCTTATAAAGAATATTTCTGTTTGATTTTCACAAACCCTGTCTATGTACTGCTTAACGCAGTGGTTTAATACATTAGATTCCTCTATAAGTTCACCACTGTTTCTGCATGGACAAATTAAATAATTATCGTTAAAATAAATATATTTATCGTATTTTCGAGAATTACTGAGTATTTTCTTATCCTTTTTTTCATTTCTAAGTACATATATATTTTTATTTAATTCATCGTGTGCTTTTTTTAAGTCTGCAGGGTATCGATTGGATGAATTCATAATCATTGCAATCTCTCTACCCATTTTGATATAGTCGGTGTAAAGATTTATTACATTGCTTATGGAATATGATACATATCTGCCCGTTGCACCGTATAGATTTTCTTTAATCGTTTCACACTGCCTGTTCAAATAGTCAAAGAGCTTTTGTGTTGGGTTTATGTTACATTCAATAAGCGTTTTATAAAGTATATATTCATGCATATGTTTAATCTTATATTTCCTTATCCACTCTAAATTTTTTCTAAATTCAGTTAAAGGAAGTTTTAAATGCCTTAAATATTCTATATCGTTCTTATCTATCCCTAAAAATTGTGGCATAGGTTTGGTAAATCTTAATCCAGATGTATTTCTTATTAGATGCTGCAGTCCCATCTTGGCCAACATTTCAATCTGTTTTGGATGCTCATCATATTTTTTTAAATACTTAAACAGTTCCTCTACCCTGTAATCGGTAAATTCAAATGCACAGTATTTATGAATCGAACTGTCTAGAAAATGCCTGTAATCATTGTGTTCTACGACCTTATATTTTGTGTTGTCATAAAAAATATAACTGTCTACATTGTTCTTTTCCCAGAGCATTTCATTTTCATTTACATTAACGGTATAGGTAAAGTAGTTTCTATACCAGTCACCTGTAAGGATTAAAATACCACCAAAAGATGATGCATAAACTCTATTGGTAACCATCTGTTTTAGTCCTGCCAGTTGTCTTTTTACTTCGTAAATATACCTGTAGAATTCTTTGTTTTCGAATCCCTCTATGATGTAAAATGAGCGACATAGCAAACGTTTTTTATATGTACTGTAAATATTTACTATTTTTGCATTAACAACTCTTTTTCTTTTAGATCTGCCGATTTCTTCAGGGGTAGCGAAATACTGTTTAAAATAATTCTCGGAATATTTCCTAAAACTGTGATGTTCAAGTTCATAGAGCAGTTTCTCTTCCATTTTCTTTTCCATTAAAACAGACTCATCTGCCCTTCTGGAATATCCGGTTTCTTTACTTTTTTGGTTTTAGGCTTAGATTCAACTGTTTTTTTACTTTCCTGCTTTTGCTTATCTACACCTGATACTGTTTTTACATTTCCTGAAAGTTTATTTATTTTTATTTCATCTTCCTGATAATAGTGAAGAGCCATTTGATACAGTTCGTCATTATCCCATCCAAAATAGCGGTTATTGACTGCTTTTTTATAAACTTCCCCGGTTATATAATCGGCACACTCGCTCAGAGATTTATTTTCTTTTGCTAAGTTAGATGCTAAAGTTAAATCCTCTTTAGCACGTTCAAGCAAATATAGTCCTATCCCTTTTTCAAGAGATCCATCTTTGTATTTTTTTATTTCTTCCTCGATTTTATCCATAAAATCCCTCCTTTTTCCTAAAAATGGTGCAAATAAAAACAGTACCCTAAAAACACTGTTAAAAACCTATATATTTTTTATTATCCTAACGATAAAATCAAAAATGATACCTGAAGCTCCCGCAGCTATAAAACCTACTAAAATAATAATTAAAACGATTGTATAAAAACCTCTGGCATTCAGTCTGTTAATGTACTTTTCCATTTTCGATATTCTTTGACACACTCCTTTTTATAGTCTATAATTAACGTGGTTTCATTGATTAGCTGCTACTGGACATAGCAGCTTTTTTCATGTGTTTTTCATGTGCTGTTACTGTTTCAACATAATTACTCATGCGTTCGCCACGATATTCCCTTTGAAAATCTAGGATTTCTTCTTGGCTAAATTTCCAACCTTTTCCTAAAAAAATCGGATTAAGCAAGCCTAAATCAATAAAAATGTTTAGCTGTTTAGTAGAAATTCCTAAATCTGTCTTAACCTGCTCGAATGTAAGCATTGCTGTAGGTCTCATATATATCCTCCTTTTTGATTTATTTTTAATTTATTAACCTCATTAATTGTAAAATCACACGTTTTGCGAAATTTATCTTCAATATCCAATAAATGCCTTACCAATAACAAATGTGTTATCAAATAAGAAATGGTCACACTTATTGTTATACTAACTAATATACAATCCATACTATGCCCCCTCATTCACGCTTGAAATTTCTATCTCTAAGTTGTGATCAGGACGCCAACCGCTTAAATATTCTTTTGCCTTTTCGAAGTCTATCTTTAGGGTATCCCTGTAGCTTGGAATCTTGAAATAATCTTTATAATCTCTCCAAAGTTGACAGAACACTTTATGATGGAGCTCTAAATACGCTTGGCTGTCTTTACCGCCTAAAACTCTAACTGCTGTCGCACTTGCAATTTTTCTTAGCGTGTACTGCTTTCTACTGTCTACAGTAGTTGTGTTTTCTAGATTAGTTACGCGACTGTCGATGTGTTCAACTTTTTCATCAACTTCAACTAATGCCTGATTTTGTAATTTCAACAACTGCATTGCTGACATGCTTTTTGCTTTGAAATAAGTTTCCTCTAATACATCAAACTGTTTCCACGCTTGATCAGTGTCTAAAATCTTACTATGACGATTTGCTCCACGTTCGGTCCATAGATATAGATGCGGGGCTCTTGGATTGACTAGGTCAATATCATTGACGTAGTTCTTGAACTCTTTTAATTCATTGCCTTTTAATAAATAAAAATCTCTACCCTCAATAAATCTGTCCTTATTGTTAATGAAATTATTTTTTATGCTATTTTCATTAGTTTCATAAACTTCAGCTAATTGACGAGTTGTTAAAACTCTGATTCCTTCATGTTCAACAATTTGTAATTGATTCATTTTCTACCACTCCTCTCCATTTAAACAGAATCAACATTACTTAATGATTTTTGAATATTCATACCTGTGACTATTGCATTTATAATTTCAAGTTCATTATCGTTGAGTTTACTAACTTGTTTTACAAAATAACTTGTTTTTTCAATTTCCTTTTTTAATTCTTCCCAAGTCATACATTTGTGTTTTTCACTCATTTTATCACCTCCTATCGAGTTCACAAACTCATAATATCACCACTTTAACGAGTTGTCAACTCTTTCGTTTGTTTTATAAATAAAATAAATGTGTTGATATACTCATATTCTTATGCTATCATATGGTCAAGGAGGTGATAAATTGAACAGCGTAGGAGCTAGATTTAAAGAATCGAGAAAAAAATTAGGTCTGTCTCAAGCTGGGGTTGGTGAAAAGCTAGGTGTTAATAGGGATGTAATTGCAAATATCGAGCAAGATAGATTAAAAAATCCTCAGCAAAAAGAACCATTATTTAAATTGTATTGTAGATTATTCGGAATAAATTATATTTGGTTATTAGAAGGCATAGGAAATCCTATCTCCGAATTTCCAAAAACAATACTAGATGATTTAGCCGAAACTTATAATTTAAGTGAAAATGCTAAAGAGTTGGTGAAAAAATTTGTAAGTATGCCCGAAGAAAAAAGAGACATAATAATGGAATTGTTTGACCCAATAAAAAAGGACGGTGATTAATCAGATCATCGTCCTTTTAGTTCAATATTAAATAATTTAAATAATCTAGCATCTTATCTAAATCTTCTTGATTCATTCTTTCTAGATAATATAAAATTGTTTTTATTATATCTTGTTTCCCCCTTGTATTTATTCTGCTTTTTTTGTTATAAATTTTATTTCTTTCTTCCATAACTCCTCCCTCTCCTTGCTATCCATAAATTAATTATATGTCTAAAAACACAATAAAAAAAGGGAAAACAGCATAATTCCCATATATGGGAATTTTATTACGTTTTTACGAATTTTACTTGACTTCTGAATCAAATAGATCTGTAATTTTAACATCCATTGCTAAAGCAATCCATTCCATTTCCAGCATATCCGGCCAGAGATCTTCACGTTCATATCGGCTAATAGATGATTTGCTTATCCCGGTCAATTTTGCTAATTCAATCTGCGTTAAATTTCTTTTTTTTCTGACTTCTCTTATTTTTAATTTCATAAACATATTATTGTTATTCTAACAATATTTTATTCACCGTTAAAAATTGTAAAAATATGTGCTATTATATTATTATGATGTACAGTATCACATACAGTTTTTATGAAGGGAGACAAAAAATGAAAAAACTGATTGAAAAATTAAAAAATTTCTGGGGAAGGGGGAAACTGCAAAAGGGTATTGTAATAGTTATTGTTTTGATGATTATTGGACTAGCTGCTGGTGGAGGAAATGCCGCCAACAAAGATAAAAATAATACTAAAAAAGATGACATAACTGAAACTGATACAAACAACAACAAAAAAGAAAACGACAAAAAAGATACATCAAAAGATGAAAATGATACACCTGCACAAGAACCGTCAGAAACCTATACATTAGGTCAAAAAAACGCCATGCGCAAAGCAAATGATTATCTAAATTATAGTGCATTCTCATATACAGGTCTAATAGAACAATTGAAATATGAAGGATATTCAGTAGAAGATGCAACATTTGCCGTTGATAGATGTGGTGCTGACTGGAACCAACAAGCAGCAAAAAAAGCGCAAGATTATTTAGACTATTCAGCATTTTCTCGTGAAGGACTTATTGATCAATTAAAATATGAAGGATTTACACAAGAACAAGCAGAGTATGGCGCTACGGCAGTAGGATATTAAGAATAGTAAATAAAAAAGACCACCTTTTACAAGGTGGTCTAACAGTAGTATAGTTATAACGAATTATTCCAATTGCACACTGTTATAACTATGCTCCTATTATATCAAATAAAGGAGTTGTTTTAAATGTCAATTAGAGAAGTAAAATCAAAAAAAGCAAAAAAAGGAGTTACATATAGAGTTTATTTCGATTATAAAGATAAATATGGAAGACCTCAGCATTATTCAAAGAGTGGCTTTGTTAAAAAAACAGATGCACAAAATCATGAAAGACTTATATATTCTAAAATAGTTGATGGATCGTTGATAAATATTAAAAAAACTTTTGGCGATGTCTGGGAGGAATATATAGAAACTGATCCCCACACTTCATTGACTACAAAACAGATTCGCAGTTCATATTATAATAAACATATACGACCACAGTTTGAGGATGCTGATATTACACTTCTTGATTACACCATAATTCAGAATTTTGTTGCAGAAAAAGGAAAGGAGCTTTCCAAAAGTACAGTTGAAAATATAGTGAAGGTATTTAGCGGAGTGTTTAAATTTGCCTATAATCGTAATTATATAGACCGTCTGCCATATGCGCGGTTAAAAATAACCGGCAAAGCCAAAAATGATTTGTTTAAGAAAAAAACAGTTGCTGAAAATGAATTTAAAGAGCTTCTAAGCGTTGTTGATAAAAACAGGTCTATCAGATACCGCTCATATAAAATCGTGTTTATGCTTGGATATTATATGGGATTAAGACTAAGTGAAGCTCTAGCGCTTGAAAAAAATGATGTAGATTTTGAAAATGAAAGAGTAATGATTACCAAAAATATATTTAAAAACAACGAAACAAAAGAACTTGAGATTAAAGAGACAAAGACACCCGCATCCTGTGCGATTGTTCCATTGCCTTCACTGCTTGTTCCAATTTTAAAAGCATGGTTTGCTGAAAATGAAAGCAATTTAGTTGCTCCCGACAACGATATGAACCTATTAGATCCGCAGACTGTAAAAACCTTTTTAGAACGATATAGCAAACGTACAGGGGTTCATATAAGCAGCCATATGTTCAGGCACACTTTTGCTACAAGATTGTGGGAAAATAAAGTAGATGTAAAAATTGCGCAAAGGCTATTAAGACATGAAAGCTATCAGACTACACTGGATGTCTATACATCCTTGGAAAACGAAAATCTAAACAATGTTGTTAATAATGTGTATTCATAAAAATCCTAAGTTGCATACTTAGGATTTTTATAAACCAATAATTAAATTTTTAGCAGGAATTTAGCAGTTAAGCAAATACATAGCTGTGCTATACCTACTACATAATTGACGATTTTTTAGGAAATAAAGAAAAAAGGTATAACATAGCTGCAATATAGTTATGATATACCTAAATTTATTTAATTTACTAACCCATACGGTTATAGTATTCAACGATTAATGACTCATTGATTTCTTGATTTAATTCAGATCTTTCTGGTAAACGAGCAAGTTTTCCAGTTAATTTAGTATCATCAACTTCTACAAAAGCAGGAGTATGTACTCTAGCTTCTAAGCTAGCTTTAATGATTGCTAAATTTTTAGATTTTTCTTTAACTTCAATAACATCTCCAACTTTAACGCGGAATGATGGAATATCAGTCTTAATTCCATTTACTAAGAAATGACCGTGGTTTACTAATTGTCTTGCAGCTCTTCTTGTAGGTGCAAATCCCAATCTGTAAACAACATTATCTAATCTTCTTTCTAATAAGCAGAAGAAATTATAACCATGGATACCTTCCATTTTACCTGCTTGTTTGAATGTGTTATGGAATTGTTTTTCATTTACTCCATACATATGTCTTACTTTTTGCTTTTCAGCTAATTGTAAACCATATTCTGTTTGTTTTTTTCTTTTTTGACCATGTTGACCTGGGGCATAAGCTCTCTTATTTAATTCTTTACCATTTTCTAAAGTAGAGAATCCTAAACGACGAGATAATTTCCATTGAGGTCCTGTGTAACGTGACATTTGTCTTCCTCCATTTATTGTTTTATTTGCATAAAACAATAACATTGCATAGATTATTTGAATTGTGTTTATATTAAGTATTTCACTTTGCAGCTAGCTACTCTACAAACTTAAGTTATAAACGCTCTTTTCAAAACTCTATGTGCTGCTATCATTTGTTGCTTATTTACTATACCTTTTTTTATTGACTACGTCAACATTTTTTTCTAAAAGAATTTTTTCTTTTTCAAAATTAACATTTCAATAATTACAACTAAAATACTTGCTCCAATAACAATAATATAACCATAAGGATTATTTAACTCTGGCATATTTTTAAAATTCATTCCATACCATCCTGTGATAATCGATAACGGGAAGAAAATAGTTGTTGCAACTGTTAAAACAGTCATAATTTTATTTTGGTGGGTATCAATTTTATTTTGATACATTTCCTTTATTTGCAAAGAATAATCTTTTAAAGCATTTAACTGGTTATCCAAACGATCAATCCTACGTGCCTGCATGCTGAATAAATGACATTCATAATCATTTAAGAAATCTGATTCATTATCACTTAAAATATCAATCATATCCCCCAACTGATTATAATAGGAATTTAAAATTAATAGTTCTTTACGCAGCAAGATTATCTCATTATTTATTTGACTATTGAAATTAAAAGCTATTTTGTCTTCGATGACCTGTAAACGATCAGCATATTCTTGTAAATACATTCCATCATCAACAGTTATTAAGAAAATCAAATCATGAAAAAATTTGTTCAAACTTAGACGATTATTAGTATATGTATCTTTCATTTTTTCAATAAGTTTCATCACATAATCGTTATCATCAATAAAAATCATTTTTTGTTCTGTTAAATAAAAACTAAAACAATGTTTTATTTTTAAATCCTTTTTGTCAGGTATAACAAACGCTCCGCAAATCACATCGTAAAATAATTCTACTTTACAGTACATAATATCCCCAATATGCCTAATCACATGGTTTGCATGATTTTCCTTTTGATACTGGTTTATGAAATCTTCTTTACTAAGAATATCAATAACTAAGCTTCCTTCTTTATAACTATTTGTAATTTCTTTTTCTAAATAATACCGCATTATCTCACCTACCCGAATAAATTATAGCACATTAAGTCAACTTAGTTGAACGTTAACCATAAATATGATAACCTATTAAACGAAAGCGAGGCAATACATATGCAAGAAACTGTATTATTATACAATATTGATAAAACTGATGCTGGTAAAGCAATTATTTCAATTCTTGAAAAACTGAATGTTGAAGTAATCATTGTTAAATCAAGTGATTTAATGAGCCCGATTGGGTATATTTTAGGTGCTGATAATTTTGAACGTGGAACTGAAGCATTAACAGAGATTCCACAAGATGACATGATGGTTATGGCTGGTTTTGAAGATAAACAAGTTGATTTGCTATTACAAATTTTTAAAGAAGCAAACATTCCTTTCATTCCGTTAAAGGCAATTGTAACTCAAACAAATGTAAATTGGACATTTATGCAATTATTGAAAAATGTTAAAACTGAATATATGGAATTAACTGGAATGAATAAAGATATGATCAACTAGATTATTTGTCTTGTTAGCAGTATCTATATCAGCGTTATAATATTTTAATTATTATTAAAGAGATTATTTGATTCTTAGAAGATTAAGTTTAATCTTCTTTTATTTTGTTAAAAATAAAAGTGGAGGTAACTTATATATGGAAACAAAAACCAAAACAAATTTATTAAGAGCTTTTGCTGGTGAATGTCAAGCTCGAATGCGTTATGAAATGGCTGCTAAAGTCGCAGGTAAGAATGGAATGGCTATTTTACAAGATATGCTTTATTTTACTGCAAATCAAGAGAAAGAGCATGCGATAGTTTTTTACAATTATCTTAAAGATGTTTTTAAAGATGCTAATGTTTCAATGGAGGCTAATTATCCTGTTGATCTAGATCAGGATTTAAGTTCGTTATTAGAACAAGCAGCACAACACGAATACGATGAAGCAACATCTATCTACAAGCAATTTGGTGATGAAGCTAAAGAAGAAGGTTATGTTGAAATTGCAACAACTTTTTACATGATTTGTGAGATTGAACACTATCACCATGAACGTTTTAAAAAATATCATAATTTATTAACCAGTGGTAAATTATTTAATGACCAGTCTACTGTAAAATGGATGTGTATGAACTGTGGTTTTATTTATGAAGGTACTGATGCACTAACGATCTGCCCAGTTTGTAAACACCCACAAGGTTATAGTCTACGTCTTGATGAATCTCAATTTCATTTATAAACTAGTAAAAGCAATCCTCTTGAAAGGATTGCTTTTTAAGTTAATTTTTTAACTTGTCTAAACTATTTAATATTAATTATAAAAAGTCTATAATTAAAATATAGTCCAAAAAAGGAGTTTAATTCAAATGAGAATACTAAGTTTTAAAGGCGGAATCCATCCCCATGATAATAAAAGTCTTTCCGCCAATCATCCAATCAAACTATTAAATCCTGGTGATGAACTGATTTATCCATTATCACAGCATATTGGTGCTCCAGCTAAAGCTATCGTTGCTAAAGGTGATCATGTTTTAGTTGGCCAAATTATTGCTAATGGAAACGGTATGATTTCTGCCAATGTTGCTAGTTCTGTCTCTGGAACCGTTAAAACAATTGATTTACGACTTGCCCCTACTGGTTTTTTTGTTGATTGTATCGTTATTACTAACGATCACCAATATCAAAGTATTCCAGAATACAACACAACAAATGATTATCATAATTATAGCAGTATGCAAATTCGTGAACTTATCGCTCACGCAGGAATTGTTGGTTTAGGTGGCGCCGGCTTCCCCAGCGCAATAAAAAATACCCCTAAAGATGATGACTCAATTAAATATGTAATTATCAACGGTGCAGAATGTGAGCCCTATTTAACTTCTGACTATCGTTTAATGCTAGAAGAAACAGATAAATTAATCGCTGGCATCAAAATTCAATTACAGTTATTTAAAAATGCCAAAGCAATTATTGCTATTGAAGATAATAAGCCAGAAGCATTAGCTCATTTAAAAAAAGTCGTTGTAGATGAAGATAAAATTGAAATAGCAGCCTTACCAACAAAATACCCTCAAGGAAGTGAACGCGTATTGATTAAAGTATTAACTAATCAAACAATTGTAGATGGGATGTTGCCAGCTGATGTTGGCTGTATTGTCAGCAATGTTGCATCTATTATTGCTATCTATGAGGCCGTTGCCTTAAATATTCCACTAATTGAAAAGATTGTAACGGTAACTGGTGATGCAATCTTTCAACCACAAAATTTTAAGGTTCGCCTAGGAACTAAATATCAGACCCTTGTTGACGCTTGTGGAGGTTTTAAAATACATCCTCAAAAAATCATTTCTGGTGGTCCCATGATGGGTACTGCTTTATTTAATTTAGATGTACCAGTTTCTAAAACTTCTTCTGCTTTAGTTTGCCTAAGTGAAGATGAAGTATCTAAAACCGCTCCAACTGCGTGCATTCACTGCGGCCGATGCGTCGATGTTTGCCCTATCGGTCTTATTCCACAATTACTATACCGTTATGCCAGAACAGGCGATAAAGAAAACTTTTTAAAGGTTCACGGCAACGATTGTATGGAGTGCGGCTGCTGTACCTTCACATGTCCTGCAAAGCGAAACATGACACAATCATTTAAAAAAATAAAAAAAGCAATTAATGACGATCGCAAGAAAGGAGCAAAATAATGGATAATTTATTTAATGTGTCTACTGCTCCCCATATTCGTAGTTCAATTACAACTAAAAATATTATGTATGACGTAATCATTTCTTTATTACCAGCAACTTTTTTTGGAATTTATCAATTTGGATTTAATGCGTTTCTTGTTATTACAACTGCTATTATTACAGCTGTTCTAAGTGAATATTTGTATCAACGATTGATGAAGCTGCCAATCACGATTAAAGACGGCTCCGCAGCCATCACAGGCTTATTATTAGCGTTATGCCTATCAAGCTCATTGCCATTGTGGATGGTTGCTTTGGGAAGTATATTCGCAGTTATAATTGTTAAGCAACTTTTTGGTGGACTTGGTCAGAACTTTATGAATCCTGCTTTAGCAGCTCGATGTTTTTTATTAATTTCATTTGCCGGAAAAATGAACAGCTTTGTTAGCATCGACGCAAGTACTAGTGCTACTCCGCTGGCAATGATACAAAATGGACAAAATGTCAATCTTCTCAAAATGTTTATAGGAAATACTAGTGGTACGATTGGTGAAACATCAGTAATTGCTCTGCTTTTAGGCGCTGTCTACCTAATTTATCGAAAAGTAATTAGTCCTAAAATACCGTTGTGTATCCTATTTTCATTTTCTTTAATCATTTTGATCAATAATAACTTTAACAGTCTATTTTTATTACAACAAATTTGTGGTGGCGGTTTAATGATTGGGGCATTTTTCATGGCTACTGACTATGTGACAAGTCCGATTACTCCAACCGGTAAAATTATTTATGGACTGGTTATTGGAATATTAGCTGCTGTTTTTAGGCTCTATGGTAATACTCCTGAGGGAATGTCATTTGCTATTATCATTACTAATTTACTTGTCCCTTTGATTGAAAAAGTAACAGTGCCTAAAATAAAAGGTAGTGGAGGTAAAGCATAATGAAAAAAAATCTTCTAAAAGATATTCTCGTTTTTGTTGTAATTACAGTTGCTGCTAGTTTATCTCTAGCTATGGTTAATTCTATTACCAAAGACCCAATTGCTAGACAAAATGAAAAAATCATACAAGATTCTTATCGAAGTGTTTTTAAAGAAGGTCAAAATTTTGATAATAATAAACAAATAAATCAACTTGTTAAAAATTTTCCTAATGTTATAAAAGACAAAAAATATAACTTTGGTGAAAATGGCATTGTGATAGACGACGTTTTAGTCGTTACAAATGATAAAAAAGAATTAATAGGACATGTTGTCAAAGTCACTACTGAAGATGGTTATGGCGGTGATATCACATTAGTTGTTGGAATTGATACTAATAATGAAATTACGGGAATTGAAGTCCTCTCAATTGATGAGACGGTTGGATTAGGAATGAATGCTAAAAATGATAATTTTAAAAATCAATATTATCATAAATCAGTAACTGATTTTAAAATCACCAAAACTGGTAAGCAAAATGAAGATGAAATTGATGCTCTAAGCGGAGCTACAATTACTTCATCAGCTTTTAACAATGCTATTAACGGAGCCTTAGCAATCAACCAGGAAATCAAGGAGGCTAATCATGAATAAATATGTTGAACGTCTTTATAATGGAATCATAAAAGAAAATCCAACTTTGATTTTAATGTTAGGAATGTGTCCTACTCTTGCAGTAACAACTTCTTCTGTCAATGGATTAGGAATGGGCTTAACAACGATGATTGTCCTTGCCGCATCAAATTTTATGATTTCGTTCTTACGAAAAATAATCCCTGAAAGAATGCGAATTCCTTCTTATATCGTAATTGTCGCTTCAATGGTAACAATTGTCCAATTACTATTACAAGCATATTTGCCTTCATTATATGATACATTAGGGATCTATATTCCTCTAATTGTGGTTAATTGTATCATTTTAGGACGAGCTGAAGCTTACGCTTCAAAACATAGTTGCGTTTTATCGTTATTTGATGGTGTTGGTATGGGGCTAGGTTTTACGCTTGCACTGACTTGTATTGGTTTAATTAGAGAAATGTTGGGCAGTGGTACTTTTTTTGGAATTGAGTTTGCGCCACTTTTTAAAGATTTAGTTGGCACTAATATTTATAGCTTTTTTGCTCATCTTGAACCTGTAACTATCTTTGTAATGGCACCTGGCGCTTTCTTTGTTTTAGCTGGTCTAACGGCTATTCAAAACCGTTTAAAACTGCCAAGTGCAACTAATAAAAACAAAGATGGTAATTGTAATCATGATTGTCTTCATTGTCGTAGCAGTGATGAAAAGGCACTTTGTGATTTAAAGGAGGAAAAATAAATGACGGGAATGATTTTATTATTAATTAGTGTCGCTTTAGTAAATAATGTTGTCTTAAGTCAATTCTTAGGTCTATGTCCTTTTTTAGGAGTATCAAAAAAAATTGAAACAGCAGCAGGAATGGGTGGTGCTGTCATCTTTGTAATGTCTATTGCTTCAATTGCAACAAGTTTAGTTTACAAAATACTAGTACTCTTCCATTTAGAATATTTAAACACTGTTACCTTCATCTTAGTTATTGCTGCTTTGGTGCAGCTAGTTGAAATGTTCTTAAAAAAATATAGCTCTGGCTTATATAGTTCTTTGGGAGTATATCTTCCTCTTATCACAACTAACTGTGCCGTTTTAGGAGTTGCTATCACAAATGTTCAAAATAATTATGATATTTTGACAAGTCTTGTTTGTAGTTTTGGAACAGCTGTTGGATTTACGATTGCCATCGTTATTATGGCTGGGATACGTGAAAAAATCGCTGATAATGATATTCCTGTTTCATTCCAAGGTTCCCCCATTGTACTAATCACAGCAGGACTGATGGCAATTGCATTCATTGGCTTTTCAGGTCTAATATAAGGAGGAGAATATAAGATGAATGAAATTATAATTGCGGCCATTATTGTAGGTGCAATCGGTTTACTTATTGGTATTCTTCTGACAATTGCTAGTGAAAAATTTGCCATTACTGTTAATGAAAAAGAAATTCAAATTCGTGAAGAACTTCCTGGAAATAATTGTGGGGGGTGTGGCTATCCCGGATGTGACGGGCTAGCCAAAGCAATTGTTGCTGGTGAAGCAAAGATCAATCAATGTCCTGTTGGAGGAAAAAGTGTAGCTGACGCCATTGCAATGATCATGGGAGTAGAAAGTGAAGAAACAATGCGAATGACAGCATTTGTTCGTTGCGGTGGTACTTGCGAAAATGCAACGATTCAGTACTTATATCACGGTATCAAAGACTGTAATAACGCAGCCATCGTCCCTGGTGGTGGAGATAAACAATGTAGTCACGGCTGCATGGGATACGGCAGTTGTGTCAGAGAATGTGAATATAATGCCATTTCAATTATTGATGGGGTTGCCGTTATCAATCCAGACTTGTGCCAAGCATGTGGTAAATGTCTTAGAGTCTGTCCAAATAATGTAATTACTTTGATTCCATATCAAAAACAGGCAGTAGTAAAATGTAATTCAAATGAACCAGCTCTCCGAGCTCGTAAAAATTGCGCTGTTAGTTGTATTGGCTGTGGTATATGTGCTCGTAATTGTCCTAATAATGCAATTATTATTGAAAACTCTTTAGCACGGATTGATTATACTAAATGTACAAATTGTGGACTTTGCAAAGAAAAATGTCCTCGAAAATGCATTATAACTGCTTAAAATTATATTAATCAAATGAAAAAGGTGACTTTGTGTAGTGAACTTCATTGTATCAAAAAATCACCTTTTTTACTTATCACTTTTCACTTATCATAAAATTACTAATTAATCTACTCTATACTTCATTCTTTTATTATACTTATTTTCCTCTATTAATAAATATGTTCAGTACAGTAATTCTAATTATCATCTCATAAACTACTTTAATTTTTCTCTTGACTTGAAGTAAACTTCAAGATGTATGATATTATCACCTATAAAAAGTATTTTTTATAGTATCTAGTTATATGGGAGGTAAATAT
>PPYF01370297.1_pt1 | contig 41605 bp, 31 predicted proteins | sample 1559871 | NCBI WGS metagenome assembly PPYF01 (sample SAMN08240021, study PRJNA423297) | Human gut metagenome, whole genome shotgun sequencing project.
AACCCCCACGTCCGTAAGGACACTAACACCTGAAGCTAGCGCGTCTACCAATTCCGCCACCTTCGCATACCATCGATACATAAAAAGTATCGTTACCACGGAGGCGCATTCTAGTGGTTTTACGCTTGACGTCAATAGTTAATTGTAGGTCGATGTGCGATTGCTGCAAAAAACGGCGATTACGTTGCTTTATCGGCCGGATACGGCGTTGACACGGTATCCGGCCTGCAGATTAGGCTTTTTTTGCCTGGCGGGTCATGACGGTACGATAAACTTTAAAGCGTCCTGTTTGGGCGATCACTTCATGGAAACCAAACATTTCGTCCAAAATTGCTGGATACGGCAGGAAGGCGTTGGCCACGATGCGCAGCTCGCCGCCGCTGTTTAAATGGCGTACGGCCCCACGGATCAGCGTTTGGGCTGCATCGAGGCTGGTCTGCATGCCATCATGGAACGGCGGATTGGAGATAATCATGTCGAAACGACCGCTAATCTCAGAGAAGACGTTGCTCGCCAGAACCTCACCTTCGATACCGTTAGCCGCAAGCGTGGCGCGGCTTGCTTCTACCGCCGCCGCATTCACGTCACACAGCGTCAGTCGGACCTTCGGAGAATGGCTGGCCAATGAAACAGCAAGCACACCCGCACCACAGCCAACATCCAGGACTTTACCTTTGGTGTGTGGCGTTAACGTAGAGAGCAGCAGTTGGCTGCCAACGTCTAAGCCATCGCGGCTGAAGACGCCTGGCAGGGTTTTGATTGTCAGATCGCCCTGAACGTATTCGCCCCAGAATGATTCTGCATCAAAGGTCGGCTGTTTCTCCAGACGACCGTGGTACAGGCCACAGCGACGAGCGCTATCAATTTTGTTGAGTGGCGCGAACTCCGCCAGCATCTGCTCTGCGCTACGCACGCCGCTGCGGTTTTCACCCACAACAAAAATATCCGTGCCGACCGGCAGCAGAGACAGAATATTCATCAACTGGAACTGCGCTTCTGGCTTGTTTTTGGGCCAGTAGTAAATAAACGTATCGCTGTCCGCCACATCACCCGCTTCGGCCACGAGGCTAAAACGGACGTTATCGTTCATCTGGCGACTCAGTACCTGCCAGTGGTGGTATTGCTGGGTATGCGCGCGGCTAGCCGCGGTTTCCAGACGCGCGGGCAGGTCATCCTGCAAATCGCCGGCAAAGAAAATACGGCTCTGTTCGAAATCATCACTGTGGCGCAGCAAGACTTCACTTGCCGGGGTAAAAGCAGACATGAATAGTTCCTCAATAAACTTAAGCCGCGATTATACACGTCATCCTTCAAGTTGCCTCTACGTTGGCTGCACTCTTTCACCCCAGTCACGTAGTAAAGTGTGTCATTGGCGCAGTTTCGATGAATTTGCTATATTTGCGCCCTTGATAGACAGGAGCGTTTCACATGACATCCCGGCGAGACTGGCAATTACAACAGTTGGGTATTACCCAATGGTCACTGCACCGCCCCGGGGCGCTACAGGGTGAGATCGCCATTACGCTCCCGCAGCACGTTCGTTTAGTGATGGTTGGTGAAGCGTTACCCGCGCTGACGGAGCCACTGATAAGCGATATTCTACGCGCTTTATGTCTGACGCCTGATCAGGTTTTACCGCTAACGCCCGATCGTGTCGCCATGCTGCCTCAGGGCAGCCGATGCCACAGCTGGCATCTTGGCAATCCGGTACCGGTTACGCTGGAAGGCGTTGTGCTTACGACGCCCACATTTAATGAACTGCAAGCCAGCGCGACAGCGCGCGCCGCGCTTTGGCAACAAATTTGCGCCCATGAACACGATTTCTATCCTCAGCACGACTGATTTACCTCGCGCCTTTCACATTGAAAAACGCGCCCATGCGTTTCCCTGGAGTGAACAAACTTTTGCCAGTAACCAGGGTGAACGTTACCTGAATCTGCAAATGTCAGTTGATGGCGAGATGGCGGCATTCGCCATTACGCAAATCGTGCTGGATGAAGCAACGCTATTTAATATTGCCGTTGATCCGGACTTTCAGCGTCGTGGCCTGGGACGCGAGCTGCTTGAACATCTCATTGATACCCTCGAAGCGCGTGGCGTGGTGACGCTGTGGCTTGAGGTTCGCGCATCAAATCACGCGGCTATCGCTTTGTATGAGAGTTTAGGCTTTAACGAAGCGACCATTCGTCGCAATTATTACCCCACGGCGGATGGCCGTGAGGATGCCATTATTATGGCGCTGCCCATCAGTATGTAAGACAAGGTGAAAAGATGATGAAGTGGGACTGGATTTTCTTCGATGCCGACGAGACGTTGTTTACCTTTGACTCGTTTAGCGGCCTACAGCGGATGTTTCTCGACTACAGCGTGACCTTTACCGCGGAAGATTTTCAGGACTACCAGGCGGTGAATAAACCGCTGTGGGTGGATTACCAGAATGGCGCGATTACTTCGCTTCAGCTTCAGCATCAGCGTTTTACCAGTTGGGCACAGCGTTTGAACGTGCATCCGGGCGACCTGAACGATGCCTTTATGAACGCAATGGCTGAGATTTGCGCACCGCTGCCGGGGGCCGTATCGCTGTTGAACGCCCTGCAAGGCAAGGTGAAAATGGGCATCATCACCAATGGTTTTACCTCGCTACAGCAGACGCGCCTTGAACGCACCGGTTTGTGTGAACATTTTGATTTACTTATTATTTCTGAAGAAGTTGGCGTGGCAAAACCGGATCGCCGAATCTTCGACTATACCCTTGAAAAAGCCGGTCATCCGGACCCTTCACGGGTGCTGATGGTGGGCGATACCGCAGAGTCCGATATTCGCGGTGGCATGAATGCCGGGTGGGCAACCTGCTGGCTGAACGCGCATCAACGTCCGTTGCCGGAAGGCATCAAGCCTGACTGGACGGTGACCTCATTGCCAGAACTGGAGTTACTCCTGTGTAAACAGTGATTGCCAGCCCCCCATTGATGGGTAAAATAGCCGCAATTTTTTCGTATTCAACATGCGTGGCGCGTTGCCGCGTTTACTAAGAAGAATGAATTATGACGTTGTCTCCTTATCTGCAAGAGGTGGCCAAGCGCCGCACTTTTGCCATTATTTCTCACCCGGATGCCGGTAAAACGACAATCACGGAAAAGGTACTGTTATTCGGACAGGCCATTCAGACCGCGGGTACCGTAAAAGGCCGCGGCTCTAGCCAGCATGCGAAATCTGACTGGATGGAAATGGAAAAGCAGCGTGGTATCTCCATTACTACGTCCGTTATGCAGTTCCCGTATCACGATTGCCTGGTTAACCTGCTGGATACCCCAGGGCACGAAGACTTCTCGGAAGATACTTACCGTACTCTGACCGCGGTTGACTGCTGTCTGATGGTTATCGATGCCGCCAAAGGCGTCGAGGATCGTACCCGTAAGCTGATGGAAGTTACCCGTCTGCGCGATACGCCGATCCTGACTTTCATGAACAAACTTGACCGTGACATCCGCGATCCGATGGAAGTGCTGGATGAAGTGGAGCGTGAGCTGAAAATCGGCTGTGCGCCAATCACCTGGCCGATCGGCTGCGGCAAGCTGTTTAAAGGCGTGTACCACCTTTATAAAGATGAAACCTATCTGTATCAGACCGGTAAAGGCCACACCATCCAGGAAGTGCGCATTGTTAAAGGTCTCAACAATCCGGATCTGGATGCGGCGGTGGGTGAAGACCTGGCTCAGCAGCTGCGTGATGAGCTGGAATTGGTTCAGGGTGCGTCCAACGAGTTTGATAAAGATCTGTTCCTCGCGGGCGAAATTACCCCGGTATTCTTTGGGACCGCACTGGGTAACTTCGGCGTAGACCATATGCTGGATGGTCTGGTTGAGTGGGCTCCGGCCCCGATGCCGCGTCATACCGACACGCGTCTGGTTGAAGCGCAGGATGAGAAATTCACCGGCTTCGTGTTCAAAATTCAGGCTAATATGGACCCGAAACACCGCGACCGCGTGGCGTTTATGCGTGTGGTGTCCGGTAAGTATGAAAAAGGTATGAAGCTGCGTCAGGTGCGTATTGGCAAAGATGTGGTGATTTCCGATGCGTTGACCTTCATGGCCGGCGACCGTTCGCATGTTGAAGAAGCCTATCCCGGTGACATCATTGGCCTGCATAACCACGGGACAATCCAGATTGGCGACACCTTTACTCAAGGTGAGATGATGAAGTTCACCGGTATTCCAAACTTCGCACCTGAACTGTTCCGTCGTATCCGCCTGAAAGATCCGCTGAAGCAGAAACAGCTGCTCAAAGGGCTGGTCCAGCTGTCGGAAGAGGGCGCTGTGCAGGTATTCCGTCCTATCGCCAACAACGATTTGATCGTTGGCGCGGTCGGGGTACTGCAGTTTGACGTGGTGGTTGCGCGTCTGAAAAGCGAATACAACGTTGAAGCTATCTACGAATCCGTTAACGTCGCTACCGCCCGCTGGGTAGAGAGCAAAGACGTGAAGAAATTCGAAGAATTCAAACGTAAAAACGAAGTTCAGCTGGCGCTGGACGGCGGTGATAATCTGACTTACATCGCGCCGACCATGGTGAATCTCAACCTGACTCAGGAGCGTTATCCTGAAGTTGAGTTCCGTAAAACTCGCGAGCACTAAAAACCTCTTCAGGGCGCAGCAGTCGCTGCGCCCTGACACTTTTCCTTCCTTATTAGCCTCTTACGGAAAGTTCTTAATTCCCTCTCTTTTTTCGCTAACTGTCTGTTTTTTGCTCAGCGAAGCGGGCAGTTTCAAAATTGTGATCTATATTTAACAAAGTGATGACATATGTGTTGGCTTTAAATTCTGATATTCAATTTTAGATGAGCGCTTAAAGCTAACATTTATTTCTATCGCAATATTAATAACTGGATTAGGGCGCGATTTAGCGGTGATTGATGAGCTCGATGGATTCGGGCAGCCGTTAGAAATACGCGGTCATAGGGGATTCTTACCCTATTCAGCAATGCAACCTGCGGGTTGCGAATGCTCAAATTGCGAGCAAAACAGATAGGAATATATTGATGACGATGAAAAAAATGGCGATGTCCAAAACTCTGCTTGCCGTGATGCTGACTTCAGCTGTTGCCACCGGTTCCGTCTATGCTGAAACAACGACGATGGATAAGGCTCAGGCGAGCGCCGAAAGTGCAGGGAATAAAGTGGGGAGCTTTATGGATGACAGCGCCATCACGGCGAAAGTCAAAGCCGCCCTGGTGGATAACGACAGCATTAAGAGCACCGATATCTCGGTGAAAACGGATAAGAAAGTCGTGACATTGAGTGGATTTGTACAGAGCCAATCTCAGGCCGAAGCGGCGGTTGCGGCGGCGAAGGCGGTTGAGGGCGTGAGCTCGGTGAGTGACAAACTCCATGTCCGTGACAGTAAAGAAAGTTCGATGAAAGGCTATGCCGGCGACACGGCCACAACCAGTGAAGTGAAAGCGAAACTGCTGGCGGACGATATCGTTCCTTCGCGAAACGTGAAAGTGGAGACCACCGATGGCATTGTTCAGCTGTCGGGGACCGTAAAATCTCAGGCACAAAGCGATCGTGCTGAAAGTATCGCTAAAGCGGTTGATGGCGTGAAAAGCGTCAAAAATGATCTGAAAATGCAGTAATAAGTCGTCATTTTGTCTCCTGGTATTTGGCAGGAGACAAAATGTGCACCACACTAAAAATAGTGCATATGAGTGGTTTGAACGTTCATAGTAAGCGGTCGACATTAACTATGGTAAAGGAGAAGCTTATGTTTCGTTGGGGCATTATATTTCTGGTTATCGCGTTAATTGCCGCCGCATTAGGATTTGGTGGACTGGCGGGTACCGCTGCTTGGGCAGCAAAAATTGTCTTCGTGGTGGGGATCATCATCTTCCTGGTGAGCCTGTTTGCCGGGCGTAAACGGCCCTAGAACGCCACGCGAAAAGTAGCATGACAGCAAAGCCAGTCCAGAGGACTGGCTTTATTAGTTTTAGCGGACGGGAATTTAGGCTACTTTGTAAGACTGAAGAATCCAAAAACAGGTAGGCAGAGGTGGGGCAGCGTATACCCGTCACGCTTGGCAATATTGCGCCATTATCGCTGAGTCGTTTTAAACCGGGCCGCATGGCGCTGGTCTGTGAGGGTGGAGGACAGCGAGGTATTTTCACCGCTGGGGTGCTTGATGAATTTATGCGGGCACAGTTCAACCCTTTCGATCTCTACTATGGCACCTCCGCGGGTGCACAAAATCTTTCCGCCTATGTATGCCACCAACCGGGATATGGACGCAAAGTCATCATGCGCTACACCACCCGGCGGGAGTTTTTCGACCCGGTTCGCTTTGTCCGCGGCGGTAACCTTATCGATCTCGACTGGCTGGTTGGTTCTACCGCCGGGCAAATGCCGCTGGCGATGGACACCGCCGAACGCTTGTTTGAGCTGGGGAAATCCTTTTATATCTGCGCCTGCCGAAGCGATGACTATACGCCCAGCTATTTTTCACCTACGAAACAGAATTGGCTCGATATTATTCGGGCATCCAGCGCGATTCCCGGCTTTTACCGCCCAGGCGTTGCACTGGACGGCGTCAGTTACCTTGATGGCGGTGTGAGCGATGCGATTCCTGTTCGTGAGGCTGCGAAGCAGGGCGCAAAGACGCTGGTCGTTATTCGTACCGTTCCGTCGCAAATGTATTACACGCCGCAATGGTTTAAACGTATGGAGCGCTGGCTCGGTGAAAGTAGCCTGCAGCCGTTGGTGAACCTGGTACAGCACCATGAGGCTAGCTATACCGAGATCCAGCAATTTATTGAAAATCCTCCGGGCAAACTGCGTATTTTTGAAATCTATCCGCCAAAACCGTTGCTAAGCATGGCGCTAGGCAGCGGTATTCCCGCGCTGCGTCAGGACTATAAAATAGGGCGTTTATGCGGCCGCTACTTTCTGGCGACCATCGGTAAACTGTTAGCGGAGAAACCGCCGCTGGTCCGCCACCGTGCACCGAGCGTGCCATCTATCCCCGCAATACCGGTTGCCAACGATATACCTGCGGCGACAATGACCGGCATATTGCCAGGAAACGATACACTTTTTAACGATAAGGACCTGGCGTGAACGGCCGTTTCATTGACACCCATTGCCATTTTGATTTTCCCCCGTTCACCGGTGATGAAGCGGCAAGTCTTGAGCGTGCCGCCGCGGCCGGGATTGGCAAGATCATTATCCCGGCCACTGAAGCCGACAATTTTTCGCGCGTGCTGGCGTTGGCCACGCAATTTTCTCCGCTGTACGCTGCGATAGGTTTGCATCCCATTGTTGTGGAGCGACATCGCGATGAGAGCCTGGCGGCGCTTGAAGCGGAAATTGCCCAGAAGCCATTAAAACTGGTCGCGGTGGGAGAGATCGGTCTCGATTTGTATCGTGATAATCCGCAGTTTGAACGCCAGCAGTACCTGCTGGATGCGCAATTGCAGCTGGCGAAACGCTACGATCTGCCGGTGATTCTGCACTCACGGCGAACCCACGATCAGTTGTCGCTGCACTTAAAGCGGCACAATCTTCCGAGAACAGGCGTGGTGCATGGTTTTGCCGGCAGCCTGCAACAGGCTGAACGCTTCGTGCAGTTGGGCTATAAAATTGGCGTCGGCGGCACGATATCTTATCCCCGCGCGAAAAAGACCCGCGATGTCATGGCCAGGTTACCGCTTCATGCGTTGGTGTTGGAAACCGACGCTCCCGATATGCCGCTAAACGGTTTTCAAGGGCAGCCGAACCGCCCTGAACGGGTTGCCGAGGTGTTCGCCTGCTTATGTACTTTACGCGATGAGCCGCCGGATGAGATTGCTCACGCTCTTTATGAGAACACCACGGCACTTTTTTCGAACTTGTAGGGTGACTTAGATCTCATTATTACTTTTTAACCTGTTTCTCTTGCGCTAAACCTGTGACATTGCCCGAACAAGATAATTTCGTGACGTTATAATCGCCGCGTTGTTTTGCCGTAATTATCATGTATTTTCAATACACAGGGACTCTGTATGCAAATCCTCATGGGACTTATTGGCATGGTGGTGCTACTTGCCATCGCCTTGCTGCTTTCCAGTAATCGTAAAGCGATTAATCTCCGAACCGTGCTGGGTGCCTGGCTTCTACAGGTCGGCATCGGTGCGTTAATTCTCTATGTACCCGCCGGGCGCAAAGTGCTGCTGGCCATGTCGGAAGGCGTCGCGAATGTGATTGCCTATGGTAACGAAGGGATTGGTTTTCTCTTTGGCGGCCTGGTCTCCGACAAGATGTTTGAAGTCTTTGGCGGCGGCGGCTTTGTGTTTGCACTGCGCGTTCTGCCGGTTATCGTCTTCTTCTCTTCGCTGATTGCCGTGTTGTACTACCTCGGCATCATGCAGTTCGTGATTCGTATTCTGGGCGGTGCGCTGCGCGCGGTACTCAAAACGTCACGTACCGAATCGCTCTCGGCGACGGCGAATATTTTTGTCGGCCAGACGGAAGCCCCTTTAGTTGTGCGTCCCTATATTGCGACCATGACTCGCTCCGAACTGTTTGCCGTGATGTGTGGCGGCCTGGCATCCGTCGCGGGTTCTGTATTAGCGGGATACGCGCAGATGGGCGTACCGCTGGAATATCTGATTGCGGCCTCGTTTATGGCGGCACCTGGCGGCCTGCTGTTTGCCAAAATCATCGTGCCGGAAACGGAAACCCCGCATGATTCGCCAACCCTTGAGAAGAACGAAAAAGATGCCGATGCGCCAGCAAACGTGCTGGATGCTGCGGCGTCGGGTGCGGCTTCCGGGATGCAGCTAGCGCTGAACGTTGGGGCTATGCTGTTGGCGTTTATCGCACTGATTGCGCTGTTAAACGGTATTCTTTCCGGCGTCGGTGGCTGGTTTAACTATCCGGATCTGTCACTACAGCTGATTCTGGGCTGGGTCTTCTCGCCGCTGGCGTGGGTCATTGGCGTTCCATGGAGCGAAGCCACGGTCGCGGGCTCCTTTATCGGTCAGAAGCTGGTTATCAACGAATTCGTGGCTTACATGAACTTCGGTGAATACCTGAAGGCTGATGCGGACGTCGCCGCTGCCGGGCTGCAGGTGATATCCAACCACACCAAAGCGATTATCTCTTTCGCGCTCTGTGGTTTTGCTAACCTTTCCTCGATTGCGATTCTTATCGGCGGGCTGGGCAGCATGGCGCCTAATCGCCGTCAGGAAATCGCGCAGTTGGGCCTGAAAGCCGTGGCTGCAGGGACACTCTCCAACCTGATGAGCGCCACCATTGCCGGCGTATTCCTCGCCCTATAAGTACAGTGCCGGAGGGATAATCCTTGTTATTCCTCTGGCCTGCAGCGCCTGGCTGACGGCTTCAACGTCCTGAGGCCCGGCGCTACGCCACGACTTTGCTTCTCCGTAAACACCGTGCGCGTGAAACGCATTTAGACGGACGGGAATGTCTCCCAGTGCACTGATAAAGGCGCTTAACGCTTCAGATTCCTGCACATAATCCGTTTGCCCCGGGATCACCAACAGCCGCAGTTCGCTCAGCATTCTTTGCTGTGCCAGCCATTGGATACTTTGTTTAATCCGCGTATTGCCCTTTCCTGTCAGCGCAAGGTGCGCATCGTTATCCCATGATTTTAAATCCACCATCACGCCATCGCATACCGGGCGTAGTTTCTCCCAGCCGGTTATCGGTAATTCGCCGTTGCTATCAACCAGACAGGTGAGATGCCTGAGTTCAGGCGCGTCTTTTATGCGTTGAAACAGCGCGCAGATAAACGGCAGTTGAGTGGTGGCCTCTCCGCCGCTGACGGTAATTCCTTCGATAAACGCGGCGACTTTGCTTATCTGCTGGATAACCTGCTCGATGCTCATCAGTTGCGCCATGGGCGTAGCCTGCTGCGGGCATAGATGCAGACAGGTATCGCACTGTTGGCATACCTCAGATTGCCACAGGACTTTCCCTTCACTCAGGCTTAGCGCCTGATGGGGGCATTGAGGCACGCATTCGCCGCAGTCGTTGCAGCGCCCCATCGTCCACGGATTGTGGCAGTTTTTACAGCGCAGATTACAGCCTTGCAGAAACAGGGCCAGGCGGCTGCCAGGCCCGTCAACGCAGGAGAAGGGGATGATTTTACTGACTAAAGCGCATCTGTTGTTCATGGCTTACGACGCGAGGTTGGCGTTCCAGGATGCGGGTGTTGCGGGCGGCTTCTTCCCCCAGCCACGTGGTATTGGTACGGGAACCTTCCGCGCGGAATTTCTCCAGATCAGAGAGGCGCACCATATAGCCGGTAACGCGAACCAAATCGTTACCGCTAACGTTAGCGCTAAACTCGCGCATCCCGACCTTGAATGCGCCCAGACACAGTTGCATCAACGCTTGCGGGTTACGTTTCACGGTTTCATCAAGCGTCAGGATATCGCTGATCCCTGCCTCATAGTGTGCGTGGTGCGGTGCCACGGTCAGCAGATGGGTTATCGGATCCGGTTCGTCACCATAAGGCAGACGCGCACCCGGCGTGGTACCGATGTCTGAGCTGATCCCCGACTGCGCATGCAACAACGCACGCTGCTGCCAGCCGTATTGCACCGGCGTGCGGGCAACAAAATCGGCCAGTTCGGCGCTGATGCGGTAGGCCAACTGATTGGCCTCGTCATCTTTGCCATAGCGTGCTGGGGTGCCTTCACGCTCGCATAGGACATTGACGGCTTCGGCTAGCGAGTAAATACCAAACATCGGGACAAATCTGTCCGGGTCAATCAACCCTTCACTTACCAGGAAGCTATTCTCAAAGAAGTGCGACTGTTCGTAGAGGAAGCGGCAGCGTGCATTGATGATTTCGGTTTGCAGCTGGCAGTAGCGCGGTAACTGGTGGCTGAAAAAGTCATCGAGAGAGCGGCTGCGCAGGGCAACCTGCTGCAAATTCATACGCACCAGCGTACTGCCACCACCGGCTACCGGCAGTGAGTTGTAGCAACTGACGATACCATACTGACCTTTTGTGAAAATCTTATCATTCATCGGCCCGTTCGCAATGTGCGGTTTACTGCACTCGCAAATATTCTGTGCCACCTGAAGCAGTAAATCGTCAGGCGTAATTTTCGGATCGTAGATAAAGGTTAAATTCGGCGCAACCTGCTTTAACTCGGCCTCAGCGCGCAAAATTGCGCGAGTTATTGGGGTATCGTGTGGGCCAATGTTGACGTGAGTGAAGGCGTCCGGCAGCGTGCGATCGAGATAGCGCCAGAAACGTTTTATTCGGATATCGATTTCATTTTGTGTTAGAATTCTAACATATGGCGATAGCAGTTCATCGAGGTGACCGAGATACACCGGCATTGCTGTGACGGATGGAACATGGTGATACAGGATAGAGAGCAGCGAAAGTGCATCATCCAGATCCTGTGCGCCTTCGAGTTCCAGCCACGCCGAGCCGTTAGCCAAAAAACGCGCGTAGTCCGGCAGGACGTAACGCGGTTTATAAGGTGCGTGACCTTCGAACATATCGCAGATCGCGCCATCGGCGAGTGCCGCCTGAGCCTGTGCTGAAATTTCAGGGTATGGCAGGGCATTTTCGGCTTCTAAAGCCAGAAAATGACGTTTCTGTTCCGGGGTTAACACGGAGCTTGTCACAATTTGTTGGCACTGTTTCAGTAGCGGTGAATCAATCGATGTCGGCATGTTCGGTTCCTCAGACGAGCGATGCGAGAAGTGTATGAAAAGCCAGACGGCGATCCTTTGATCCCAGCGGCGGAATAGGTGTTTTATTTCGCACCTTTGACGCTAAAGTTTGAAGTGTGTCGCGTTGTTGTAATGCAAATTTGTACGAAGTTTTCACTAAGTGTGATGAAAGTCGAAGTGTGAGCGCGGGGCAGTGTTACAATAGTCACAGACCCGCAAGGTAACGATTTACACGGCACTGTGCCGTCGGAGAGAAAAATGACTGATTTAAAGGCAAGCAGCCTGCGTGCGCTGCAGTTGATGGACTTGACTACCCTGAATGAAGACGACACCGATGCGAAAGTGATCGCGCTGTGTCATCAGGCCAAAACGCCGGTTGGCAACACTGCTGCTGTCTGCATCTATCCGCGTTTCATTCCGATTGCCCGTAAAACGCTGAACGCACAGGGTACGCCGAACATCCGTATCGCGACCGTCACCAACTTCCCGCACGGTAACGACGACATTGATATTGCGCTGGCGGAAACCCGCGCGGCGATCGCTTACGGCGCAGATGAAGTTGACGTGGTATTCCCATACCGCGCGCTGATTGCCGGCAACGAGCAGGTCGGTTTTGATCTGGTGAAAGCCTGTAAAGAAGCCTGCGCGGCGGCGAACGTGCTGCTGAAAGTGATCATCGAAACCGGTGAGCTGAAAGAAGAAGCGCTGATTCGTAAAGCGTCTGAAATCTCCATCAAAGCCGGTGCCGATTTCATTAAAACCTCTACCGGTAAAGTGCCGGTCAACGCTACGCCAGAAAGCGCGCGCATCATGATGGAAGTCATTCGTGATATGGGCGTGGAAAAAACCGTGGGCTTCAAACCGGCGGGTGGCGTGCGTACCGCTGAAGACGCACAGCTGTTCCTGTCCATCGCTGACGAACTGTTTGGCGCTGACTGGGCAGACTCCCGTCACTACCGCTTTGGCGCATCTTCGCTGCTGGCAAGCCTGCTGAAAGCGCTGGGCCACGGCGACGGTAAAAGCGCAAGCAGCTACTAAGTCTTCAAGTCAGACGGGTGCACCCTCACCCCAACCCTCTCCCCGGATGGAGAGGGCGAAAACCGGGTAACGTGGTGGCATTAGACATGCCATACGCTTCCCTCTCCCTCGTTGGGAGAGGGCCAGGATGAGGGTTAACACCCCAGCCTCGCTATTAACTTCATAGGAGGGTACCTTGTTTCTCGCTCAAGAAATTATTCGTAAAAAACGTGATGGTCAGGCACTGAGTGATGAAGAAATTCGTTTCTTTATCAACGGTATTCGCGATAACACCATCTCTGAAGGGCAAATTGCGGCCCTGGCGATGACCATTTTCTTCCATGACATGAGCATGCCGGAGCGTGTCTCGCTGACCATGGCGATGCGGGATTCGGGCACCGTCCTTGACTGGAAGAGCCTCAATCTGAACGGCCCGATTGTCGATAAGCATTCCACCGGCGGCGTCGGTGACGTGACCTCTTTGATGCTGGGCCCAATGGTGGCAGCCTGCGGCGGCTATATTCCAATGATCTCCGGTCGTGGCCTCGGCCATACTGGCGGTACGCTCGATAAACTGGAAGCGATTCCGGGCTTCGACATCTTCCCGGACGACAACCGCTTCCGCGAAATTATTAAAGACGTGGGTGTGGCGATTATTGGGCAAACCAGTTCGCTGGCACCGGCGGATAAACGTTTTTATGCCACTCGTGATATCACCGCGACCGTGGACTCGATCCCGCTGATCACCGCGTCTATTCTGGCGAAAAAACTGGCCGAAGGTCTGGATGCGTTGGTGATGGATGTGAAAGTGGGTAGCGGCGCCTTTATGCCAACCTACGAACTGTCAGCGGCGCTGGCTGAAGCGATTGTTGGCGTGTCTAACGGTGCGGGCGTGCGGACCACCGCATTGCTGACCGATATGAACCAGGTATTGGCATCGAGTGCGGGTAATGCGGTTGAAGTTCGCGAAGCGGTGCAGTTCCTGACCGGCGAATACCGTAACCCACGTCTGTTCGATGTCACCATGGCGCTGTGTGTAGAAATGCTGATCTCCGGTAACCTGGCGAAAGACGACGCCGAAGCGCGCGCTAAGCTGCAGGCTGTACTGGATAACGGTAAGGCGGCTGATATCTTCGGCCGTATGGTCGCGGCACAGAAAGGCCCGACCGATTTCGTTGAAAACTATGCGAAATACCTGCCAACGGCGATGCTCAGCAAAGCGGTCTATGCTGATACCGAAGGCTTTGTGAGTGCAATGGACACCCGTGCACTGGGAATGGCAGTGGTTTCAATGGGCGGCGGTCGCCGTCAGGCATCTGACACCATTGATTACAGCGTCGGCTTCACCGACATGGCGCGTCTGGGCGACAGCGTTGACGGACAACGTCCGCTGGCGGTGATCCATGCGAAAGACGAAGCCAGCTGGCAGGACGCGGCGAAAGCCGTCAAAGCGGCAATTAAACTGGACGACAAAGCACCTGAAATTACGCCGACCGTCTATCGTCGCATCACCGAATAGTTATATACTGATCTGATCGCTTTTTTGCAGCGCAAGATGTATGGAGAACAAGATGAAACGTGCATTTATTATGGTGCTGGACTCCTTTGGGATTGGTGCAACGGAAGACGCTGACCGCTTTGGTGATGTCGGCGCAGATACCATGGGCCACATTGCAGAAGCCTGCGCCAAAGGCGAGGCTGACAAAGGTCGTAAGGGCCCGCTGAATTTGCCTAACCTGACGCGTTTGGGTCTGGTGAAAGCGCATGAAGGTTCAACCGGTAAAATTGCTGCCGGTATGGACGGTAACGCGGAAGTGATTGGCGCGTACGGTTGGGCGCATGAGCTCTCTTCCGGTAAAGATACTCCGTCAGGTCACTGGGAAATCGCCGGTGTACCGGTTCTGTTTGACTGGGGCTACTTCAGCGACCATCAGAACAGCTTCCCGCAGGAGCTACTGGATAAACTGGTTAAGCGTGCCAATCTTCCGGGTTATCTCGGTAACTGTCACTCTTCCGGTACGGTTATCCTCGACGAACTGGGCGAAGAGCATATGAAAACCGGCAAGCCGATTTTCTACACCTCTGCTGACTCCGTGTTCCAGATCGCCTGCCACGAAGAGACCTACGGGCTGGATAAACTTTACGAGCTGTGTGAAATCGCCCGTGAAGAGCTGACCGAAGGTGGCTACAACATTGGCCGCGTGATCGCGCGTCCGTTTGTGGGCGACAAAGCAGGTAACTTCCAGCGTACCGGCAACCGTCACGATCTGGCCGTCGAACCGCCAGCGGCGACCGTCCTGCAGAAACTGGTTGATGAAAAACACGGCCACGTCGTTTCTGTCGGCAAAATTGCGGATATCTACGCCAACTGCGGCATCACCAAAAAAGTGAAAGCAACGGGCCTGGATGCGCTGTTTGACGCGACCATCAAAGAGATGAAAGAAGCGGGCGATGAGACCATTGTCTTCACCAACTTCGTTGATTTCGACTCTTCCTGGGGCCACCGTCGTGATATCGCGGGCTATGCTGCCGGTCTGGAACTGTTCGACCGTCGTTTGCCAGAGCTGATGGAGCTGGTGGGAGAGGATGACATTCTGATCCTCACCGCTGACCACGGCTGTGACCCAAGCTGGACCGGTACTGACCACACCCGTGAGCACATTCCGGTGCTGGTTTACGGCCCGAAAGTGAAACCGGGCTCTTTAGGCCACCGTGAAACTTTCGCGGATATCGGTCAGACGCTGGCGAGCTACTTCGGTACCTCTCCAATGGCGTACGGTAAAAACATGCTGTGATACCCGTTGTCTTTCGCGCTGTAGATGCGTTGACTTCATTCGTTCGCCCCGGTCACATAGTGAATCTGTGCGCCCGGGGATTCACGAATTCATCGTCTTCCTACAACGTGAAATTCTCAGGGTATTCTTCTCAATTTTAATAAGGATAAATTGATGGCAACTCCACACATTAACGCAGAGATGGGTGATTTCGCTGACGTAGTTTTGATGCCAGGCGACCCACTGCGTGCTAAGCACATTGCTGAGACTTTCCTCGAAGATGTCCGTGAAGTAAACAACGTTCGCGGCATGTTAGGTTTCACCGGTACTTACAAAGGCCGTAAAATTTCTGTGATGGGCCACGGTATGGGTATCCCATCCTGCTCTATCTACACCAAAGAGCTGATCACCGATTTTGGTGTGAAGAAAATCATCCGCGTGGGCTCCTGTGGTGCCGTACGTGCTGACGTGAAACTGCGCGACGTGGTTATCGGCATGGGTGCTTGCACCGATTCCAAAGTAAACCGCCTGCGTTTTAAAGATCACGATTTTGCGGCTATCGCAGACTTCGGCATGGTGCGTGATGCGGTTGACGCAGCGAAAGCGCTGGGCGTTGACGCTCGCGTCGGTAACATCTTCTCCGCCGATCTGTTCTATACGCCGGACCCAACCATGTTCGACGTAATGGAAAAATACGGCATCCTGGGCGTGGAAATGGAAGCGGCAGGTATTTACGGTGTTGCGGCTGAGTTTGGTGCGAAAGCGCTGACTATCTGCACCGTGTCTGACCATATCCGTACCCACGAGCAGACCACTGCTGCTGAACGTCAGACGACGTTCAACGATATGATCAAAATTGCGCTGGAATCCGTTCTGCTGGGCGATAAAGCGTAAGCAGTCTGTTGCCCGGTGGCGCGATGCTCGCCGGGCTGACAAGTTTGACTATTGCCGGAGAAGGCGTAACCGCCCTCCGGCAATTTATTAGCGCACGGCCCCTGCAATCCACATCGACAGCTCTCGCAGCTCACCTTCTTGTTCCGGAAAATCAGCAATCAACGCTTCACAGGTCTGCTGTAACACGTCTGAACGGTACTGACAGCCTTGTAAACGCGCGGCAAGCGCTTCCAGCGGTGCGGGGTTCAGGCTATCGGTAAACACCTGCGTACGCGTGATTAGCCCTTTCTCCACGTCGAAATGCAGCTCTACGCCACCCCAGATGAAGCGCTCATCCAGTAGATGTGAAAAGGCGGGCGCCTGACCGAAGTTCCACTCCCAACTGCTTTGGCGAGCGAAGGTTTCCGCGAAATTCGGCAGGTCAGGGGTTTTATCTGGGGAGATAATTTCTGCCTCGACGCGCTCGCCGTAGTGCTGGAAGAAGGCTTCTGTCACGGCTTCACAGATTTGTTCGTGAGTCACGTCCGGCAACAACTCAACCAGATTCGCCACGCGGCCGCGAACGGAGGTGATCCCCTTGGCCTGAAGCTTTTTCTTATCCGGGTTGAGGTAGTTGGCCAGACGGCTCAGATCGGCATTGAGCAATAGCGTGCCATGGTGGAAGCCGCGATCTTTGGTTTCGCGGTAGGCCGAGCCCGAGACTTTTCGATCGCCCTCATCGGTTTTAACAATCAGATCGTTACGGCCAGAAGCTTCCGCGGTGATCCCCAGCGAATTTAACGCTTCCAGCACGATAGACGTGGAGATGGTTTTGTCATACTCCGGTTTACCTGCCATAAAGGTAAAACAGGTATTACCGAGATCGTGGAAGACCGCGCCGCCGCCGCTGCTTCGACGCGCCAGGCGGACATGATCTTCTTCCATGCGTCGGGTATTACACTCTTTCCACGGGTTTTGCGCCCGGCCGATGACGACGGTATCGGCGTTACGCCACAAAAAGAGTACGCGCTGGGTCGCGGGCATCTGGCGAAAAATACACTCCTCAACGGCAAGGTTAAACCAAGGGTCGTGAGAGTCTGAAAGCAGCAGGCGCAGCGTTGACATAGCGATTTCCTTTTCTGATTAATCTTTATCTTCGTCCTGCACCGGCTTATTCGCGGTGAGCAGAAACGGTGACTGCTGCCAGCGGGTGCGTTTGCCGCGCAGTAGCGTGCGAGCCAGCACAACGCCAATGGCCAGCGATAACAGCAGCATCAGGCGTAAAATGTTGGTGGTGTTATCCACCTGCCCGGATTCGGTGGCAATGGTGTGGGTATCCAACGTCAGGCGTAGATAGCCCAGTGGGCCATTTTTCCCTTGTATAGGTTCAACGATCTGTTGGTTGAAATAACTGCCGGCTTTTTTGCCATCCAGCGCGAGGCGATCGCGGAGATCAACCTGCTCACCGGCGCGCGCAATCAGATCGCCTTGCTCATCATAAACGCCAGCATCGAGAATGCGGCTTTTACCGGTAAGCTGCTTGAGTAAATTACCGATCTTTTTCTCGTCCGGCGTTTCGCTTTTCATCATCGGAGCCAGGTTCAGCGAGACCTGAAAAGCGAGCGTTCTGGCGAGTTCTTCGAGCTGAGGATTTCGCTGTTTTTGGCTTTGTTGACTAAACCAGGACGCTCCTTGCATTAAAGCGACCAGTAGAGCGAGACATATCAGAACAATCGCGGTGCGATGCAATCGAAATTTCAGTTTTGCGCGAACCATATTCCACCTTTGAAAATTTACAGCTTAATGTTGCCAGAAGCGCTGGTTACAAGGTAGCCTCATGCGTTATTTTCCTGGGCTTAATAGAGAAGATTGGAGCTGTAATGCCAAACAGTTTGACCTGGTGCGACCTGCCTGAAGATGTCTCCTTGTGGCCTGGGTTGCCGCTTTCACTCAGCGGCGATGAAGTCATGCCGCTGGATTATCACGCTGGACGCAGCGGCTGGCTGCTGTATGGCCGCGGCCTCAACAAAGATCGCCTGACCACTTACCAACGTAAACTGGGTGCGGCTATGGTGATCGTAGCAGCCTGGTGCGTTGAAGACTATCAGGTGATTCGTCTGGCTGGATCGTTAACTGCCAGAGCCACGCGCCTGGCCCACGATGCCGGGCTGGATGTGGCTCCGCTGGGAAAAATACCGCACCTGCGTACACCGGGCCTGCTGGTGATGGATATGGACTCTACGGCCATTCAGATCGAATGTATCGATGAGATTGCCAAACTGGCGGGCACCGGCGAGCTGGTCTCGGAAGTGACCGAACGCGCGATGCGTGGTGAGCTGGATTTCAGCGCCAGTCTGCGCCAGCGTGTGGCAACGCTTAAAGATGCTGATGCCAATATTTTGCGTCAGGTGCGCGACACGCTGCCCCTCATGCCGGGCTTAACTCAGTTGGTGCTAAAGCTGGAAACGCTGGGCTGGAAAGTGGCGATCGCATCCGGTGGCTTCACCTTCTTTGCCGAATACCTGCGCGACAAGCTGCGGTTGACTGCTGCGGTTGCCAATGAGCTGGGTATCCGTGACGGCAAGCTGACGGGAGAAGTCATCGGCGATATCGTTGATGCGCAGTATAAGGCCAAAACGCTGCTGGAATTGGCTGAAAAACATGAAATTACCCATGCCCAGACGGTGGCTATCGGTGATGGTGCGAACGATCTGCCGATGATCAAAACGGCCGGTCTGGGAATTGCGTATCATGCGAAACCTAAAGTGAATGAACAGACGGAAGTGACTATCCGTCATGCCGATTTGATGGGGGTATTTTGTATCCTCTCCGGCAGCCTGAATCAGAAATAAAGAGGTTAACGTGGCGAAAGCTCCTAAACGCGCATTTGTTTGTAATGAGTGCGGTGCGGATTACCCTCGCTGGCAGGGGCAGTGCAGCGCCTGTCAGGCCTGGAATACCATCACCGAAGTGCGCGTTGCGGCTTCCCCTACGGTCGCACGCAATGAGCGTCTAAGCGGCTACGCAGGCAATGCGGGCGTCGCGAAGGTGCAGAAACTGTCAGACATTAGTCTGGAAGAGCTGCCGCGTTTTTCTACCGGTTTTAAAGAATTTGACCGCGTACTGGGTGGGGGCGTTGTTCCTGGCAGTGCAATTCTTATCGGCGGTAACCCTGGGGCCGGGAAGTCCACGCTGTTGTTGCAAACCCTGTGCAAGCTGGCGGAACAGATGAAGACGCTGTACGTCACCGGGGAAGAGTCGTTGCAGCAGGTGGCGATGCGCGCGCATCGCCTGGGTCTGCCGACGGCTAATCTGAACATGCTCTCGGAAACCAGCATTGAGCAAATTTGCCTGATTGCCGAGGAAGAGCAGCCGAAGCTGATGGTTATTGACTCCATCCAGGTGATGCATATGGCGGATATTCAGTCGTCGCCGGGCAGCGTTGCCCAGGTGCGTGAAACCGCGGCTTATCTGACGCGGTTTGCGAAAACTCGCGGCGTGGCGATTGTGATGGTGGGCCACGTGACCAAAGATGGATCGCTGGCAGGCCCGAAGGTGCTGGAGCACTGTATCGACTGTTCAGTGTTGCTGGATGGCGATGCGGATTCTCGATTCCGCACGCTTCGCAGCCACAAGAACCGTTTTGGTGCGGTGAATGAACTCGGCGTATTCGCCATGACTGAGCAGGGGCTGCGTGAGGTCAGTAACCCATCAGCTATTTTCCTCAGCCGTGGTGACGAAGTGACTTCCGGCAGTTCCGTGATGGTGGTCTGGGAAGGGACGCGACCGCTGCTGGTAGAGATTCAGGCGTTGGTGGACCAATCGATGATGGCGAACCCAAGGCGCGTTGCCGTGGGGCTCGAGCAAAACCGTCTGGCGATTCTGCTGGCCGTGCTGCATCGCCATGGTGGGCTGCAGATGTCGGATCAGGATGTGTTCGTCAATGTGGTGGGGGGCGTGAAGGTCACCGAAACGAGTGCCGATTTAGCGCTGCTGCTGGCGATGGTGTCTAGTCTTCGCGATAGGCCATTACCGCACGATTTGGTGGTCTTCGGTGAAGTCGGGCTGGCAGGAGAAATTCGCCCTGTACCAAGCGGACAGGAGCGTATTTCGGAAGCCGCAAAACATGGTTTCCGTCGAGCGATTGTGCCGGCGGCGAACGTACCGAAGAAACTTCCAGAAGGGATGCAGGTATTTGGCGTCAAGAAACTCTCAGACGCGCTCGGCGTATTTGATGACTTATACTGATTAATCACGGCGTGGCTAAATGCCGTCGAAGATATTGACCCGGATAGTGCGGTGAGGACTTCCGGGTTTTTTGTATAATGGGTACATGGTTTACCCCAATTTTGCAGGAGGCTCTTGTGTCGTCGTTCGACTATCTTAAAACCGCAATCCGTCAGAAAGGCTGCACGTTACAGCAGGTCGCTGACGCTAGTGGCATGACCAAGGGCTATTTAAGCCAGCTGTTGAACGCCAAAATTAAAAGTCCTAGCGCACAAAAGCTGGAAGCTTTACATCGCTTTCTCAATCTGGAATTCCCGCGTCAGCAAAAAAATATCGGCGTAGTCTTTGGTAAATTTTATCCTTTGCATACGGGACATATTTACCTTATTCAACGTGCCTGTAGCCAGGTCGACGAACTGCATATCATCATGGGCTATGATGACACACGCGACCGTGCGTTGTTTGAAGAGAGCGCGATGTCTCAACAGCCAACGGTTCCCGATCGTCTGCGCTGGCTATTACAGACCTTCAAATATCAAAAGAACATTCGTATCCATGCTTTTAATGAAGAGGGCATGGAACCCTACCCACACGGCTGGGACGTATGGAGCGCGGGAATTAAAAAATTCATGGAGGAAAAGGGGATTCAGCCGAACTGGATTTACAGTTCTGAAGAGTCGGATGCGCCACAGTACCTTGAGCATTTGGGCGTAGAAACGGTGCTTATTGACCCGAAGCGTACCTTTATGAATATCAGTGGTGCGCAGATTCGTGAGAATCCCTTCCGCTATTGGGACTATGTTCCCACCGAAGTTAAACCCTTCTTTGTACGTACGGTGGCGATCCTCGGCGGTGAATCGAGCGGCAAATCAACGCTGGTGAACAAGCTGGCGAATATCTTCAACACCACCAGTGCGTGGGAATATGGCCGCGACTATGTCTTCTCCCACCTGGGTGGAGATGAAATGGCGCTACAGTATTCAGATTATGACAAGATTGCCCTTGGTCATGCGCAGTACATCGATTTTGCAGTGAAATACGCTAACAAAGTGGCTTTTATTGATACTGACTTTGTTAGTACGCAGGCATTTTGTAAGAAGTATGAAGGACGTGAACATCCCTTTGTTCAGGCACTGATCGATGAATATCGTTTCGATCTGGTCATTCTACTGGAAAATAATACGCCATGGGTGGCCGATGGGCTGCGAAGCCTTGGTAGTTCGGTTGATCGAAAAGAGTTTCAGACGCTGCTGGTTTCAATGCTTGAGAAAAATAATATCGAGTTTGTTCATGTTGAAGAGTCAGACTATGACTCACGTTTCCTGCGCTGTGTTGAGCTGGTAAAAGAGTTGATGGGGGACTAACCGGTTGAGGGCTTTTTGTGGTGAAAAGCCCTTGATAAGAAATTAATCAAAATCGGCAACAATTTGTATTGTATTTATCTGTTTTATTATTAAATGTGAATATATTTATACTTTAGATATCAATAATCTATCGAGTCATATTTATTATTCTATTCCTCTATTAATTCTAATGAATTCTTATTAGTTATAAATAAAATTAAAAGTCACTTTTAATTTTACTAAATCACATAGACTGCGAAATAACACGAGATTGAGTACAATACAGCAAGACATAAGTGTCTTCTGAAATGTTCAATGGAGTGATGTTTCGGGCCTCTCCGATAGCTGAAAGATATATTCTAGTATTTAATATCCTTTCACCTCTCCTTTTAATCATTTCCATAAAATATATGTTTTCACCGTTAGCATTCTGGTAGCTATGAGCCATGGGCGGTAGCGTGTCAAAAATAAAGATACAGATTGAGGTTGTATGGCGAGGAGCGGCTTAGAAGTACAGCAGGCGGTTATCAAAGCATTATTCATGCGGGAAATAAAAACCCGCTTTGGGAAGTATAGACTGGGATATTTGTGGGCGGTGCTGGAACCAGCTGCTCATCTGATGGTGATGGTGGGGATATTTGGGTATGTGATGCACAAGACAATGCCTGATATTTCTTTTCCAGTGTTCCTTATAAATGGAATAATCCCATATTTTATATTTAGCAACATAACAAACCGATGTATTAATGCTATAGAAGCAAATCAAGGCCTATTTAACTATAGGCCCGTAAAGCCAATTGATACTGTAATATCAAGAGCGTTGTTAGAGACAGTTATATATAGTTTGGTCTACATTGTTCTAATGCTAATACTATGGATAATGCGGGAGGACTTTGAAGTCCATAACATTGCTTTATTGATATATGTATGGGCTTTGCTTGTAGTATTATCGTGTGGTATAGGGTTGGTTTTTATGACGATTAGTAGACTCTCTTCAGAAATAGAAAAATTCCTCCCGATCCTTATTAAACCATTGTATTTTCTATCTTGTATAATGTTTCCATTACATTCAATACCTAAGCAGTATTGGGTATATATATTATGGAACCCAATCGTTCATGTCGTCGAATTTAGCCGTGAGGCTGTTGTGAGTGATTATTATAGCGATGGTATTAGCCTTAACTACTTATCGATATCAACAATAGTAATTTTTTATATTGGATTAGTTTGCTATCGTAAAACTGAAAGAAAAATGCTTACATCATGATAAATATAATCAATTTAACTAAATCGTATAGAACACCATCAGGGCGACATTTTGTATTTAAGGATGTTAATATTACTATTCCTGAAAATAAAAGCATAGCTTTGATAGGACGAAATGGTGCGGGTAAGTCCACACTATTGAGGTTAATAGGTGGTATTGACTGCCCAGATTCAGGGAAAATTGTATCTTCTAAAACTATCTCATGGCCTGTAGGGCTTTCTGGTGGTTTTCAGGGCAGTTTAACGGGGAGGGAAAACGTAAAATTTGTTGCTAGGTTGTATTCTGAGAAAAATGAACTTAAAGATAAAGTTAAATATGTTGAGGATTTTTCTGAGTTAGGGAAATACTTTGATATGCCAATAAAAACCTACTCATCCGGTATGCGTTCACGTCTTGGATTTGGTTTAAGCATGGCCTTTAGTTTTGACTATTATCTGGTTGATGAAGTCACCTCTGTGGGTGATGCTAAGTTTAGGCAGAAATGTGCAGACATTTTTAATGCTAAGAGAAACTGTTCAAACTTCATTATGGTGTCACATAGTTTGAATTCTCTTAAAGAATATTGTGATTGTTCCATTTTTGTTGGAAGAGATCGGCGTGCTTATTTTTTTGATGATATAGATGAGGCAATAAATATTTATAAAAGTGATGAAGGGATTTGAATTAATCTTAATAACATTAGAGCGTTTGCTTTATGAAAAGTAATGAATGGATTATCAAATATAGATCATTAAGAAAAACCAGAAAGTTTATTAAAAATCCAGGTGTATTCTTTAGGGATTTTCTCAATAAAAAATATCCAGTTATAACTAATGAGTTTATGTGTCATAAAGATGATGAATCCATTTTATTATATCATGATCTTATGATGGAATCTAAGCTGGTTTTTGATAAACCGATAGATATAGTATATACATGGGTCAATGATAAAGACCCTGAGTGGATAAAAAAATGTGAGTACTATAAAAATCGGTCTGGGAATTACGGTAAATATGCACTGGATGTCGCAAGATTCAGCAATCATAATGAATTGTACTATTCAATAAAGAGTGTAATGAAATATATTCCATGGGTTAGGAATATCTATATAGTGACAGACCAGCAAACCCCAGAATGGATAATGGAGTTTAGTAAAGCAATACTTGTAGATCATAAAGAAATTATCCCCAATCACTATCTTCCTACATTTAACTCTCATGTCATAGAGGCATTTTTATATAAGATAGAAGGATTGTCAGAAAACTTTATATATTTCAATGATGATGTTTTTGTCGCAAGAGACCTCCCTGTTGGGCATTTTTATAAAAGCAATGGTTTGTCCTCTCTTTTTATATCTAATAAAAGTATTAATGATATGGTACATAGGGGGGTTGTATCTCCAACATTGAGTGCCTCTGTCATTGGTCTAAATTTGTTAAAGCGTGATTATGGTGTGTATATAGACTCACCTTTAGTGCATACGTATGTGCCACTGAAAAAAAGTATGTTTAAGAAAGTATGGGGTAAGTACGGTAATGAAATAGAATCATTTCTTCCAAATAAATTTAGAACTGATTCCGATCTTAATTTGGCAACATTTTTTGTGCCATGGTACTCATATATTCATGGGCATTCTACTTTAGCTAGAGATATTTGTTATTACTTTAATATAAGATCTCTAGCGGCAAATAATTATTATCGAATGCTAAAAGCGGCAAAAGGAAGTCCTGGTTGTCCACATTCATTCTGTGCCAACGATTTCACAATTACCCATCCGGCGGTAGAAAACTACCATACGCTTTTGATTTCGATGCTTAACTATTATTTTGAGGATGATTTATTGTAGGTTGATAAAAATAGAGTATAGCAACAATATTAATTGTTATCTGATAAACATATTTTAAATGGAAAGTAAAAATGTTGAATGCAAAACTGCGTAAATTATTCAGGGATCCGAATTTGTTTTTAAGTGATATGATGAAAAATAGAAAAAGAAAAGCAGGAAAGTATCATTTAAAGAAAGAGGAGGGGCATTATAGTTATACATTAGTCACTGCAGTTTATAACGTAGGCCGGTATTTGGATGATTTCTTCAAGAGTTTAGTTGGGCAAAAATTAGACTTCCATAAGCATATTAAGCTGATAATGGTAGATGATGGGTCCACCGATGACTCAGCATTGATTATTAAACGCTGGATGAAAAAATATCCAGATAATATATTCTATATATGGAAAGAAAATGGTGGGCAATCTTCAGCAAGAAATTTAGGGCTAGAACATGTTACCAGCGAATGGGTAACATTTGTTGACCCAGATGATTTCCTCGATGTTAATTATTTTTACAATATTGACTCATTTGTTTATAAAAATAAGGACAAAGATATTTCGTTACTTGGGTGTAATGTTGTATTTTATTTTGAGAAAAACAATTTTTATAAAGAAACGCATCCTTTAGGGTTTAAGTTCAAGAGTGGTGATGTTTGTATGCCTATCGAAAAAATAGGTAAAAACATACAATTGTCAGCAAGCACTGCTATCTTTAGGACAAAATTAATTAATGATAATAATATAAGATTTGACCCTGAAGTCAAACCTGCTTTTGAGGATGCTAAATTTGTACAAGAATATCTACTTGATGTCGGAAATAGTTCTATTGGATTCCTGCGTGATTCTAAATATTATTATAGGAAAAGAGAAGATGGAACTTCGACCTTAGATACTGCGTGGCAAAAAGTTGAACGTTTCACCACAACACCCAAATATGGTTATTTAAAAATAATAGACAAATGTTATTCGAATTATGGTTTTGTTCCTGAATATATTCAAAGGACTTTGATTTATGAAATCAGTTGGCATTTGAAGTGGCTTCTTAATCATCAGGAAAGAGCATCGTTTTTAACTGAGGAACAGAAGAGTGATTACATCAATAATTTGAAAGAGGTTTTCAAGCATATTGATAAGAAAACAATTATCAACTTTGAGCTTTCAGGGTGTTGGTTTTTCCACAAAGTGGGATTGATTTCTTTCTTTAAAAATGATGATCCTGATTCGCAAATTATTTACATAGAGAAATATGATAGCTACAAGAAACTTGTTCAGCTAAGATATTTTTCCCGTAAAATTGGCCATGAGCATTTTACTGTTGACGGTAGGGATATTATACCAGTATTTGCCAAGAATATTTCACATGACTTCTTAGGTCATGAGTTAGTTATAGAAAGAAGAGCATGGTTCAATATTGGAGACGGTATCAAACTAAATTTTAAACTTGGAGATGTTCTAACAAGATTATCTTTAGGCGGGAAACAAAGTACCTCAGGTATAGCTATTTCAGATGTTGTAAAACACTTCACTGCTACTATTCCAAATTATAAAAAAACGCATAAGTATACGGGATCATGGTTATTAATGGACCGTGATACTCAAGCCGATGATAATGCTGAGCATTTATACAGATATATTCGTGAACAAAAAACTGAGCAAAAAATATTTTTCATCTTACGAAAAGAGTCACACGATTGGGAGAGGTTAAAAAATGATGGTTTCAATCTTATAGAATTCTCTAGTCACGAACATGAGTTAGCTATGCAATCATGTTCGAAAATAATAAGTTCCCACGCGGATAAATATGTCACCAATTATCTTGGGCCCAATATGCTAGCAGGTCGCCATTATGTTTTTCTACAGCATGGCGTCACGAAAGATGACATTTCAAATTGGTTAAATCAGAAAGAAAATATTGACTGTTTAATTACTGCTTCTCCTTATGAGTATCGTTCTATGGTAGAGGATGGTTCCAGATATTATTACAATGAGAAGGAAGTTGTTCTTACAGGTTTCCCTCGGCACGATAAGTTGATTAAGCGGAGTAATGAAAGTGAACGCCTCGTTATAATTATGCCAACCTGGCGCAATACTATTGTTGGCTCTACAGTCTCTGAAGGAAACATTAGGCAGCTAAATCCTGACTTTATGAGTACTAAATTTGCCAATTGCTGGTATAACTTAATTCACTCCCCTGTTCTTAAAGCATTAAGTGAAGAGTTTAATTTTAAAATTGCCTTTTTTCCGCACGCAAATATACAGCCATATTTATCTTTGTTTGATACCCCAGATTATATAGAAATTATCTCCCACACTACCGGGACGATTCAGGATATATTTAGTAGAGCAGCTATGATGATTACTGACTATTCATCTGTTGCTTTTGAGATGGCCGTCCAAAACAAACAAACCTTATATTACCAGTTTGACGAGGATGAAATTTATACTGGTGGTCATTTCTATTCAAAAGGCTATTTTGATTATCGCAAAGATGGTTTTGGCCCCGTTGTTAATGATGAGGTTACCTTGTTTAAGGAACTTTCTGATATTTTTAAGAAAGATGCAATTCCTTCAAATGATATTCTTAATAGAATTAATATGACATTCCCATATAGGGATGGAAAAAACTGCGAGAGAGTATATGAATCTATAGTAGCGCTAAATGAGCCATTGGATAAAAAATTTATTAATTGCGAACTTCTCAAAAAATATGCTCTAGAAGCTTCAAAAATTAAAAAATGGAAACTAGCCGAAGAACGCTGGGAATTGTTGATATCAGCTATGACTGAAATTGATTCATTCTTAATTCTGCAACTTGTTGAGGCGCTAACTGAGCAGGGGAAAATAGAACGTGCAGAGCAGTTAATGGATATCAATAAAAATCATGCTAAGTTTATGCATGATAAATTCATTATTGAAGCAAAAGCGCTTGTGTATATGGCTAAACATAAATGGCTTGATGCTATTTATTGTTGGGAGTTATTAAGTAAAAACACATTAGATAATGTAAGGTATTGCATTTGTTTGGCATCATCAAAGCAAGCCAAGAAGATATATGATCTCATAGAGTATTCACATGAAGTAGATGTATTTGTGCGGTTATGCGCTTATATGGCTGCAGAGCAATGGGATAGTATGATCGAGCTTAACGATAATGAATGCTTATTTAATGATGATAAACTAAAAATTCGAACTGAGTCATATTTATTGATGGCGCATGCTTATAATAAATTAGAATTAGTTGATTCTGCTCATGCAATGCTTGTGAAGTATGAATCACTAATACAGAATGATCCTAAATGTCGCTATGAAATTGCTAGATTGGCCTTCTCAACTCATAATTGGGGTAAGCTTATTAAGCAACTAAACATTAATTGTCCAGATATCATATCTTTGCCACTTGAATTTATTGATTACTATCTAAAAGCGTTAACGTATCAAGGAAAACACCAATTAGTCGACAATTATCTCAATATTATAATTGATGCTGCTGTTTACGATGTTGATGATATCTCAAGGTTGTTTATAAATACGGCGCAATTGACTTTATCTATGAATAAATTTAGCCTCGCAGAGTCAAGGCTGGATAAATGTATTGCCTCATTTTCTCATTGTGATGTTGATTGTTATGCACTATTAATTGAGTCAGTGATTAAACAAGGCAAGTTGGAATTAGCTAGCACTTTATTATCAGAAGCGTTTGAGCTATATAACGGTAGTTCACATTCTCAGTTATATAGATGTCAAGCTATGCTAAATATTATGACTCATAGTTGGTCTGATGCGCTTCTATCGTTTGAACAGTGTAATGAATGCACTCGAAATAATTTTGATTATTTGTTATGTGCTGCATATGCAAATCGCATTGATATACTGAGTGGTTTTTTTAGTGAAAGCGAAAATAATGATATAATTATTAAGATTCTTATCGATTATTCACAAATGAATTGGAGTAGTGTTATCAGTAGGTTCATCATTGCTGATGAGCATAAAATAATTGATATAAAAGCAACGCCATCTATTTTAATTTTATTATTATCTGTGTACATGGAGTTAGGTGATTATATTAATGCTCATAAATTCTTGGTGAATTACGAGTCCTTAGTTTCTAATGATCCACAATGTCGATTTGCTATTTGTAAACTTGCATTTGCTCAAAAAAATTGGAAGAAAAGTATTCAGCAGTTAACATTAACCGGGATTGACCCATCATGGTTTTCTGAGGAAATTAAAGAACTATATATTGAATCTTTAACAGAGGTTGGTGAACATAATACTGTGGATGGTATTTTAGCTGATTTCATCGAGTTTAGTTTTGATGAAGGGTGCAGATTATTAAGAGCATCCGCCTCAAGTATGTTTACTAAGAAAATATGGGATCTGGCTGAACAAAGGCTAAGAAAGTACATTGATCTTGTAGATAATGTTTCTGTTCTTGAAATAAAAAATCTTATTAAAGCATTAATAATGCAAGGTAAGGTTAAAGAGGCAGGTGATTTTCTTAATTATACCCTTACCAGAAATGAAACCTATCGGGTTGAGGATATTTTAGAGACTAGAGCTCAATTAAGGATGGCTCAGGGTAAATGGAGTGAAGCTATTGATGATTGGAAAGCATCGGGCTTAGTTGATGGCGATAATTTATTGTATTGTTTATGTCTATGCAATTTAAAAGATGTTCAGGCTTTATTGGAAATTCAACAAAAATATTCAACTGTACTCTCCGATTACAATAACAAGGTGATATCTTCGTTCATTGCCATCGCAAATGAAAACTGGCAGTTATTTATTGCATTAATGGCTGGTTCGGAACCAGTTGACTTAATAAATGAACAAAGCTTAGAACTAAAAATTTTACTTATGCTCTCGATGGCATACCGTGAAATAAGTCGCTTTGATGATGCCCATAAATGTTTGGTATTGTATGAATCGAAGATTAAAGATGATGTACATTGTCGATTTGAGATAGTGAAATTATCTGTTGCTTGCAAGCGCTGGACTGAGGTTATTGACCAGTTATCTAAAATATCACCTGATATAAATACTCTCCCTGTTGAGTTTAAATACTACTATTTGTATTCACTTTATAACGTCGAGAGTTATCAAATAATGGCTGGATTATTTAATGGCATCACACTAGACGATAATTCCTTATATGACTTTAACTCTCTTAGAATTAAAATGCTCATGAAGTTAAAGCTCTGGGATGATGCACTTCGTCTAGTTAAAACTTTTGAAGAAGATGATGATAGTGTTTATAACAAAGCAGTTATATTAAAAAGTTTAGGCGAGTTCAAGGCTGCATTTGATTGCTTAGCGAGATATCGTTTTATTGATACAATTGAATATTGGTTTTTGAGAGCAGACCTAGCTCAACTTAATGATGATTGGGAGGAATTCTACAAGTGTTCACTTCGTATCCGAGGAAAAAGATCTGGTGAAATTTCTATTCAGAGTTCTGAAATAGATAGCCTTATTAATTTGAAAATGATTCAGAATAGGTCATGAATGGAGTCCTGGGGAGGAGATATGCCTCCCCATTACAGTAAAGGAGTTAAATATGAATGAAAAAACTAAGAACGTTGATGGCATAGATATTATTTATAAAATTAAAAATAGAAAATATGATAATAACCATTTGGTTGTTGTTTTCTCTGGTTTTGGTGATGGTAGGTTTTTTACATATGATTTCATAAATGCTTTATCCGATTCCCCTGCTACCATTTTATGGATAAAAGATGATTTCTTTTCTATGTGTTCATATTATATCTGTAGAGGGCTGGATTTCTCCATCGAAACGGCTGTGTATAAATTTATATATGAAATGATGCTTGAGTTACATATTGATAAGAATAACTGCACCCTAGCTGGTTTTTCTAAAGGAGGGACTGCAGCGCTATATTTTGGAGCTAAGTATAATTTTAAAAATATCATAGCCACTGTACCTCAATTTAATATAGGTGATTACATCCGTTCCGACTGGCCAGATGTTGCGAAACATATGATGTCTGAAGTATCACTTCGAAACACTTTGTTGTTAAATTCACTTCTTCGTGATGTTCTTGATAAAGATGAAAATCTGGATAAAAATATATATTTATTAACTTCTATTGCTGATTTACAGTATAAGACCGAGATAAAGCCAAATTTGCTCTACTTTATTAAATACCGTAATTTCAATTTGTTTTATGCGAAGTCATTGCTTGTCACTGAGCATAATCAAGTGACATCCTACCACGTGCCTTTAATCTTAGGGATTATTAACTCTCTGGCACAAGGAGCAGTGCCAAGCTACGGGTATTCTGAATTAAAGGGAGATATGCGAATTGGTAACTCACGGGATTATGGAACTCCCGTTGCTATATTAAAAAAGATACCGTTAAAAAATAATGTTATCTTCCCTGAGGGAGTCTCATTAATCAAAGGTCTTCCATGCCCAGAGTTTAGTGATATTGAAGTGGACATTGTTTTATCTAATGATAAAGAACAATTGTCATTTTCTTTGGGGAAAAGGAATCGTTCGGCTTTAAGTCGGATGTTTTATGATGGTGGGTATGTTAATTATGATAAAGGATGGTTTTGCACAAACAAACACTTAGGTATTGATTTGAGTTTGTTACCCGTCGGGGTTTATAGCGCGTCATTGAAGATTTCTTGTGGAGGAGAGGTGAAAACGACAAGTTTGATTGTGGATGATAATAGCAGTATAAATAATATCATATCAAATGATAGTTTAAATGTCTTCTCCAAAAATGGTTTAGTGTATATAACCAAACTCTAGCTCACTGCCTGTTGGCTTTTTTGACGTATTTATGACGATTTACTTTATTTTTTGAATGATATTAGAATGTAATTTTTAATCCTTGAATTGTTTTTTATATTGTGAATGTATGTGTGTAAATTGATTGCTGCCAATTCATGATCTATTATTTATGTTGAAGTGGTTATTCTGTATTGCTGAATGTGTTTTGACCTATTGGGGGGGGGAAGCTCTTCCCGTGTTAAAGGGAAGAGTAATTTGTCATATTGAAAATTTTTAGTGAATATTTTGGTTGTTCTTGCTTACATAGAAGTATTAACCGTGAAGGGGAAGGGCAATACTTTCAGTTAGCCAATGTGAGGGGTTTATTGTAAAAACCACTTTCCTAGCATCACACCTCTTTGATGAGTCACTTGATACTTCACCATTTCAGGTGACTTTCTCCCATAAAACACCGCGTTAATCTGCGTATTTGCCCGCAAATATATGCTAAATTTCTTAAACAATTTTGCATCAGGTTTAAAATTCGCCCCCCAATACTGATTTAAGTGCCCTTGATACGTTAATCCTTTGATATCATACAGCGCTCGTCCCATCACTTTTAGCGGCTTGTTATGGATCAGTGCAGATATTCCCGCAGTGCTGTTAATCGTAATGACAGCCTTGGCGTGTGATAGCATTTGAGGCATTGGTATATCGTGTACATAAATAACGCGGTCGCTTACCCCATATTGTTTGCCTAACTTTTTGATTAATGGTCCATATAGGCGATGTCCACGATCCATTGGATGGTGTTTGAACACAAGAAAGTCTGCCGCCGTTGCCTTTTTGGAAAAAGAAAACATCACATCATTTATATAGTTACGCACATCCTTGTAAGGGCTATGGTTGCGGATTTGGCTATCGTTGTAAACCTGCAAAATGGCCAGAAAATAGCGCTGATCCAGTTCTGTCTGTAACTGTTCCATGATGTGCCGTTCTTTGTATCGATACCACGGCTTACGCCAGCCGGCACGGATCCAGCATTTACCTTCATACCAAGGAGAAAAGACTTTGTGATGCCGGTATTGAGGAAACTCATCCTCGTGATACCAGCTCACGAGGTAGTACCATATCGCATGCCAGATACGTAACCTGGTTGATGGTTTTAAACTGTGTACCTCAAGTTCAGGGCGGTCAGGCAGATGGCGATAGAATTCGGGATCCCTTGGAATCGAGGAATAGGCATTAACGCCACCGCTCTCCAAAGTGATAAAGTGTGGTCGCAGATAGCCTTCTTCAAATGCTAAAAAGCGCACCCCTTTTGCTTGCGCCCAACGTTTCGCCGCCTGATGTAGCAGGCGGCAGTCGCCAAAACAAAGAATAGTGTCGAATGAATATTCGAGCCATGTCTCTTTTAACCAGTGTGGAAACTGTGCTGGAGTTTGCGTATACGTCAGATATTCTCGTTTCCGACAGTAAAAGCGATCTCCTGCGTTAAACACGACGTTCACCGCTTCCCGCCCCTGAGATTCTAGCCATTCCGCCATATCATTGAAGAACGGTCCCATAGGCCCCTGCAACAGCAGATAGCGTTTTCCTGAGAGTAGCGTATTGATCGTATTACCGTTCATAGAGAATCCTTCTCGATGTTAGTGCTTCATCGCCTTTATCAGCATCTGCAGTTTTCGCCCCTGGCGTTGCAGATACTGGCCAGAGCCGCGCGTCATTTCCATGTCTTGCCTTTTTTGTGCAAGCAGCCAATCCATAGCCATTTCTGGTGAAATGCTCTGTTTTGTCTCTGGGTGGATATAAGTGGGATAGCTAATGAGCGCGTGGTAAATCAGATCGCTAATATTGAGTTGGCGCTGCCGCCGTTCGCAGACGTACTCGTCGGTTGTCAGTCCCCAACCCGCATAGAAAGGCATGCCGTAGCAAAAGACCTTTTTGCCATGCATCAGAGCTTCAAATCCTGACAACGATGTCATGGTATGAACTTCATCAACTTGCTGTATGCATTCGATAATATCTGCATCCAGTGCTACGCAATCGGCAAGCGTTGTCATCTCCTTGTCGGAAATGTGTCCTGGGCGATTACCGACCAGAACATCCGGATGGGGTTTATAGATAATGAATGCACCGGGATAGCGTTCCCGAACGGTACGTAGCAACATCAGGTTAGAGTTGATAACTGATGTACCACAGGAGATAGAGGCATCATTCTCAACCTGCCCAGTGACCAGCAGTTTATTTTTTCCCTCGGCGTCGGTAGGAATTTTCCAGTTAGCACCCAGGTTGTATTTGCTCAGTTTGCTTGCGATCAAATGCCTTTGTAATAAGTCTGCCCGTAGGCGCTGTTGAGCCGTTAGCTGTGAATGGATGAGTAAATTTTCGAGATCGCTGGGTCTGCTGGCATCATAGTAAATTCCGGTTTTATCCAGAACGAGCGAAAGCGGTGGAAGCAAGTCTGAACCTAATCCGGACGATCGCAGGAAGCCATCTTCCATGCGCCAGGTAGGGATATCGAAATGGGATACTTTTTGTCGCCAACGCATTTCGCCTTTAACGCCCCAAACGATGCAGGCGTCGGCCTCATGCCCCTTATGGGAAAAATCGACATCATTGCCAGACGTTTTTAAAAAAGGCTTAACGATGCTCCTTTTCCAAAGCGTCATACCTGGTACCCAGAGATGCCCGCTGCGAGTGAGCAAATGCTTACGCTGTAAGCTCAGATACTCAAGTACATCGAAAAGAGTGCCTGGGTTACCCGTGTAGGGATTGATATAACGGGTATATTGTAACCAGGCGGCGGCTATCAATGCGCTGAGTGGTGCATTGCCACGGCGGGTAGATATCTTCTCTGCAAGGGGGTGTCGATCATCGGTTAAGCCCCATCCGGCATACCACGGCAAACCAAAGCAAACGACCTTTTTTCCAGCCATCAATGCCTCAATGCCATACTGTGAGGTGACGGTATAAACACGCGACACCTGACGGAGTAGGGACTGTGGGCTGAAATCTTTGGTGATTAACCTGATGCGTGGATCGGTGGTCAACGATTCAAAATAACCGTTTTTTTTGCCAGTGAGCACATCCGGATGCGTTTTAATCCAAATCTCACTATGTGGATGCTCCTTTCTCGCGCATGAGAGCATCGCTGCGAACTGCCGTTCCGTTGCACCGCCTAGCGTGACGGAGATATCGCCGAAGGTTTGATCGACAACCAGGGTTACGTCCGTGTGATGGGTTTCATCAAAACAAGCGGCATGGTTATATTTTGAAAGATCGTTTTCGACAATAAATGCAGCAGCGCGCTGCGCTTCTTGCACTAAGTTCGGCTTTTCAGCTTCTTGTTTGATGAGCTCTTCCAGGCGGCTAGGGCGACTAGCATCGTAGTAAATCCCCAAATCGTCCACGATCATCCCGAGTGGAGGCGCCGCGTTAATGCCCAGACCTAGCGAACGTGTAAAACCATCTTCCAGGCGCAATACCGGTAGCCCAGCATTTTGTGCTCGCTGAATTGGGCGCAGAGAAGTGGGGCGTTCGCCCCAAACGGCAATGGCATCCACTTCGCCAGGAATCGCTGATAAAGAGGACAGCTTGCAGCATGCTTCACCTAAAAAGCTCTGAAGGTGAGGGATCTGCCAGATGCCCGAAGAATAGATGCCTATCATCCTGAACGGCTTCCGTATTAATGTATTGATGGTGGCGGATACTCCGCCACGCCATGGTTATTACAGTTCCAGAATGACTTTTGCCGCCACGGCCATCTGGTAAAGAATGGTGGAAATACCGCGGGTGACTTCCAGGTTTTTGGTTTCATACTTCGGCAGAACCATAATTTCATCGCCTGGAATGATGTCATCCACGTCGTCGGCATCGACCGCTGCGCCGTCCTGGTGAATCACAATAATTTTTGATTGCCCGGATTTTTGCGTCAGACCACCGCACTTCTCGATGTAATCATCGACATCAAGCTTCTTATCCCAGGAGATAGCATTGGGGAACAGCACGGAGCCGTGGATCATCACCAGCGATGTTTTTTCCGGAACGGTGATGACATCGCCATCTTCCAGAATCACGCTATCGAGATTGTTTTCATTAAGAACAACCTGCCCTTTAGGTACCACGTTGCGCGCTTTGGCGACGAAACGACTCACCAACTGAGCTTCCTGAACGCGCAGACGGGCCTCTTCCTGCGTTGACGATTGTGAGGAAAGTGAGGCTTCTTCCAGCTTTTGTAAGGAGGTATTGAGCATCTCCTTCTGACGTACAGCAACCGAATGGCGGTAGAGCTGAATACTGCTGAGCTGAGACATGCTGTTTGGTTTGAGCTGAGCCAGCACCTGCTTCATCGTTGCACCATATGGCAGTACCACCGCATGTTCGCCGGAATGGGCGCCTTCAATACGCACCTGGATCGTTCCGGCGTAGCGGTCTGAGCTGATAATCAGCTTGTCACCATCCTGCAGTATCTTTCCCGAGGCGCTGCTTAGCGGGTAGTACTCGGTTCGCTTCATCGCCCCCTGTTGACGAATGATCGTAAAGTGCGTCGCTCCCGGTTTTGGTCGCGACCACTCCAGTGCTTCAGACACAGGGATGCTGCCGTCGTGGAATTCAAAATCGTAGCTGTTATAGACATCGCCCTCGACGCTGAAGGTGTACTGTCGAGGACCGACAACTATCGTATCGCCGTCGGAGAACTGGGACAGGTTCAGCGAACCGTTGAGCAGGAAATCGTAGAGATTGACGTGTGAACGTACGTTTTTACCCCGTTTCACCGTGATATCGACATAGCTGCCACGATCGCTATCAACGCCGCCTGCTTTGCTTAAATATGAAAGCAGAGAATCGGAGGCGACGCCGCCGTATAGCCCGGGATTTCTAACATAGCCAGTAACAAACACTTTGACCGGCTGTGCCTGCAGTAGAGAGGCATAAACATTAACGTTCGATTGATAAACTTCCTTTATTTTGGCCGTCACTAGGCTATTAAGCTGACCGTTACTGACGCCAGTCACCTTTAGCGGGCCAACGTTTGGCACGAAGATGTTACCCTTTGGGTCAACGGGAAGCGCACCGTCAAAGTTAAACGCCCCCCATAACCGAATCTGTATGGTGTCGCCGAGGCCGATAATATAGCTCGGATTAAAACCAATGCTGCTGCCGCTATCGGCCGTCGAACCGTTGAAAAGTTGGGCGCCAAACATACGGCTTAAAGGCTGCTCCGGGGCGGGTATCGGCGTATTATCGAAGCCGTCGTTGTTAGCGTTCTGACTTTTTGCTGCCAGCAATTGTGGTAATCCTGCGGCTCCGGTGAGCTGCGGGTCTGCATTAATATCTATCGCCAGTACCTGACAGGATTGCAGAATGCTCAATACAAGAAGCGTTTTAACTAATTTCATAATAGGCTCTGTTAATAATATTGGCTGTTAATCAGTCTCTGTGATCTTCAATAATGGCGACCAATAATTTGGCCGTGCCAAAGAGCAGACAACACACCAATAACCAACTGGCTAAGAGATACGGTACGTTGGGGAATCGGGACTCTTGTGGAAGCTGCGGTGAGCTAATCACTGAGAGGGTTTTTAATTTTCGAGCGCTCTCCAGACGCGTTTTTTCGATCGCCTGTAATGAAAGCGCATACAAATCAGTATCAAACTTCACCGTAGTTTTTAGGTCTTCGAAATCAGCTGCCATGCTGTTGAGTTTTTTACCATCAGGTGCGGTAATTTTATTTTGCTCAACATCGATTTGCGCCTGTAAGGATTTAATCGCGTTCTTGGTGCTGACAACCTGAGGGGCATCTTCGCGTAAATAGGTCAGCAGGTTGCGCAGATCGGCTTCCATCTCAATTTTTTTCGCAATTAACGCGTTGACCAGCGTGGTTGCCGCCTCGGCGGAGGCCGCAGGATCGAGCACATTATTGTTGTTCTGATATGCCAGCAACTGACCTTTACTGGCGTTCAAGCGAGCTTTGGTTTCCTGTAGCTGCTCTTCGGCAAACTGCATTTGCTCACGGGCAATCTTATGCGACAGTTCGTTGATAAAGCGCTCGGACTCTTTGAGTACCGCCTGGTTAAACGCTTGGGCGAATGCTGGCGTAAAGCCCTGTGTCTGGATTGATAGCAGCCCCGTTTTCTCGTCATAGTCGACGGTCAAACGGGAGCGGTAATACTCAAGGTACTGTTCTGCGGTGATTTGAGCGGGCAAATGGAAGAGAAAATCCCAGCCGCTCTGGCTAAAGGCCTCATGAAAATTGAGCTTCTTATCCAGCACCTGCTGCATATCCGGCGAGTTGATGTATTCCTTCAGATACAGCGAATCTTCTGCGGAAGAGGGATTGGATGCTCCCAGCAGTAGGCCGAAGTTGAGGCTCGAGCTGTCGAGGTCATTGGGGCGTTTCACCGCAACCTTAGACTCACTGACGTAACGAGGTTGGCTGAAAATGACCAGGTAAATGATCAGCAGGCACATCGGGGCAGCGATCACGGCTTTCCACAAATGGCGCTGAATATCGATTTGCCGGCATTTTTTCACTATTGTACGCGCCAGTCTTTTCTTTCTGGCAATAAAACGACTAAAAAGCACTTTGTTGATTTTCATGGGTTATTTGATTTTTAGGTGAATTTATTAAATGAATAAGCAGGTTAGCGGAAGATGAATTTATCCACTCCATTTATTTATTTGATTCATTTCATATAACGCATGATGTTCACGGCGATCAAACATCTCATTCCTTTGTGATAATTTGAATAGCGGCCTATATCCAATGAATTCCTTATCATGGATAATTTTGGCGAGTGTTTTCTATTCCTGAACCTATGCGGCATTTTTAGCACAGTCATTAAAGTATCACAATAGTGATTATATATTACGGCTTCGTCTTGTCTTTGTTTTATTGTTGTTGGTTATGGCTGTGTTCATAAAAAACGTTTTATTACGGATAAGTGAAGTGATTTAACGTTTTTATGAATGATTTAATTTTTACTTAAAGTTGCATTAAATATTACTGGGTATGATTTCATATATGAATACATGAGGTTTTTATGTCTGAGATGATTAACGTAAATGAATTCACAAAGTATATTATATTTGAACAAAACTCTCTTGGTTGCAAAGTGGGGACTTCAGGGGACTTTAGCAGTTTGAATGAGGCTATTTGCTATTTCTCACAGTATTACCCAGCCTATGAAAAGACAGGCGTCACGATACGTATAACTTTGCAGAAAGATTTTGTTATGCAAGAGCAGGTTACCCTCTCTGGAATCGATTTATCCTGGATGGAGATCTTCGCTGAACATACGGTCCATATCGATCGTCATGCATTGAAAATCCGTGTTGGAAACTATCTTCCCGTCTTTTCTGCAAGCGGTGGAGCTCGGTTGCCGTTAATCAGTGCACTCTTTGATATGGGATATGTGGAGGGAGCGAAAGATATTTCTGTCGCATTTTTGGTTCATGGGGCCGGTTCCTCAGTCAATTTCTCTGCTGGGGCTGGGTGTGTTAATGCATTTGGTGATGGTCTGCTGTCTTTATCCGGTTCTACGTTTTGCGCCGATAAAACGTTTTGGAATCATTGTGCTGGTGATGGTGTATCTGCATACTCAGGTGCATCTGGTTGTGCAAATGACAGCGAGGCCAGTGGTTGCTATAACGGGTTTCTTGCTGAAGGTGCTGTACTTTCAGCTCAGCGTTCTATTGCCCGCGATTCTCGTTCTGCAGGTTTTGTCTCAAGAATGAGTGGAGTGATGAATGCTGAGGAGTCTGATGCCCAAAATGGCCTTAACTACGGTTTCTATGCGTCTATTTCCAGTCTTTTAAATGTTACCCGTGGAAATTGTAGCGGGTGCAAGTTTGGCATTACCGGCCAGAGAGGGAGCAAGATTGCAGCGGAGGAAGTTATTGCTGATAACTGCATCGAAACCAATATCTCTGCGAGGCGTTATACAGAAATTGAGGCTCAAAGTTGCCATGCCGTAAATGAGCGAACTACACCTCTCTACTGCATCCGAGCAAACTATTCTGGCTCGGTTATTGTTGAAAGTGGCATCATCGGCGGGGCCTGCACTGACAATATTTGCCGTGTGACGACGAATTCAGAGGTTCAGGCCACTGATACTCAGTTATCTGGTGCTATTGATGAATGTATCGCTGTTTTTGTTGATGAAAGTGCGAATTTTAATGGCCGAAGAATGACATTAGATCATACTTTATCGTCAGGTACCGCAGTACAAGTCTCTCATGCCAGCTCGGCAGACCTATCCAATTCTGTTATTAGCAATGCCGGCAACTATGGTGTTTTGGTGCAATTTGGCGCGAATGTTTCCCTGGATGAAGCGACGGTGCGGGGGAGCCGTAACTACTCACTCTACGCGACAGATGGTGGGAAGATTTCAGCGATCAAAGCCGATCTTCAGCAGGTGGAGGGTGTTGATGCCAGAACCAATATTGTCATTTCTCGGGGAGGAATGATTTCTGCGGCTCAGTCGACGGGTGGTTTGTATATAGCTGCCAATACTATTACTGAGGCTGGGGTCATCTTCAAATAGCAAAACGGGAGCAGCGTTGCCGCTGCTCCCGTTAAGGAGATTACTTCGAAATACGTTTGTACTTGATACGTTTTGGCTCCAGCGCATCTGCGCCCAGCGTACGTTTCTTGTACTCTTCGTATTCGGTAAAGTTACCTTCGAAGAATTCCACTTTACCTTCATCCTGGTAATCCAGAATGTGGGTCGCGATACGGTCAAGGAACCAACGGTCGTGCGAGATAACCATGGCGCAGCCTGGGAATTCCAGCAGGGCGTTTTCCAGTGCGCGCAGGGTTTCGATATCCAGGTCGTTGGTTGGTTCATCGAGCAGCAGCATGTTACCGCCAACCTGCAGCAGTTTTGCCAGATGCAGACGACCACGCTCACCACCGGACAGCTCGCCGACGCGTTTGCCCTGATCAACACCTTTGAAGTTGAAGCGGCCAACGTAGGCGCGGCTTGGCATTTCGGTGTTGCCGATTTTCATGATATCCAGCCCGCCGGAGACTTCTTCCCATACGGTTTTGCTGTTATCCATTGCGTCACGGAACTGGTCAACGGAGGCCAGCTTCACGGTCTCACCCAGTGAGATGGTACCGCTGTCAGGTTGCTCCTGGCCGGACATCATGCGGAACAGCGTGGATTTACCCGCGCCGTTCGGGCCGATGATACCGACGATTGCGCCTTTCGGTACCGAGAAGCTCAAATCATCGATCAGGACGCGATCGCCGTAGGATTTACGCAGGTTGCTGACCTCAACGACTTTATCGCCCAGACGTGCTCCAGGTGGGATAAACAGTTCGTTGGTTTCGTTACGCTTCTGGTATTCGGTATTGTTGAGCTCTTCAAAGCGTGCCAGACGGGCTTTGCCCTTGGACTGACGGCCTTTAGCGCCCTGACGTACCCACTCCAGCTCTTTCTCGATGGATTTACGGCGAGCCGCTTCCTGAGAGGCTTCCTGCGCCAGACGCTGATCTTTCTGCTCCAGCCAGGAGGAGTAGTTGCCTTCCCAAGGAATACCTTCACCGCGGTCCAGCTCCAGAATCCAACCGGCAACGTTATCGAGGAAGTAACGGTCGTGGGTAATCGCCACTACGGTGCCTTCGAAGTCGTGCAGGAAGCGTTCCAGCCATGCCACAGATTCAGCATCCAGGTGGTTCGTCGGTTCGTCGAGCAGCAGCATGTCTGGTTTTTCCAGCAGCAGGCGGCACAGTGCGACGCGGCGGCGTTCACCACCGGACAGCTTCTCAACTTTCGCATCCCAATCCGGCAGACGCAGGGCATCAGCCGCGCGATCAAGCTGCACGTTCAGGTTGTGCCCGTCATGCGCCTGAATGATTT